>Ga0265294_10008159_pt1 | contig 12284 bp, 13 predicted proteins | sample MunlanPumphouse3_FD_192504 | JGI IMG/M metagenome (GOLD analysis project Ga0265294, IMG submission 192504) | Groundwater microbial communities from a municipal landfill in Southern Ontario, Canada - Pumphouse #3 | ecosystem: Environmental > Aquatic > Deep subsurface > Groundwater | place... | reverse complement strand
GATTATGGCGATAATTATTCAACTTGACGTAATGATGGCTAAAAGAAAAATTGGTCTTATGGAATTAGCTGAAAAAATAAATATTACTCCTGCTAATCTGTCAATACTAAAAAACAACAAAGCAAAGGCAATAAGACTTTCGACCTTGGAAGAAATATGCAAAGCTTTGGATTGTCAGCCGGGCGACATTCTTGAATATGTGGAGGGAGGAAATGGAACAAACAATTAAATCTAAATTATTATTATATGGAATTATTTCAGCAGTAGCTTCTATTTATTTGATATTGACTAATAATCCGGGAATAAGTGTTCCTGTATTCTTTGCTATACAATTTGTTGTTTTGTTTTTCATTGTTAAGAATAACGAAAGAGCTGTTAATAATAAAGGATTATTAATGTTGATTCCAATATTTATAATATCACTGAACAACTTCATCAGTGCAAACTATATGATGATGCCTACAAATTTTTTAGCTCTTGTATTTTTGTACAGTGTTATGTTTTTACTGTTAAGAAACAAATTAAATTTATTAAAACTAAATGTATCCGGAATTTTGAAAATTATTATCAACATTTTTGAACCTATCATTAATTTTATAGTTCCTTTTAAGTGGATAGAAGAAAGGTCTAAAAATAAAGAAAAAAACATTCTTATAAAAAGAATATTAATAGGCGTTTTAGTATCAATACCTTCAGTAATGTTTCTTGTTATGATGCTGTCTTCAGCAGACTTGGTATTTTACAATAATTTTATAATATTTAATGATTGGTTTAAAAAGCTTTTTGAATTTATAAATATTTTTAAAATAATAGTCGGAACATTTACAGGATTTTACTTGTTTTCACATTTATATTCAGTATTCACAAAAGATAATAATGGTTTTGCAAATATGATTAGTAATAAAACTGATGCAGCTAACAAGATTAAAGGTGACGTAATTGTTTTTAATATATTGTTAACATCAATATTAGTTATTTATACAATTTTCATTGCCATACAATTTAAATACTTGTTTTCCGGAGGAGTTCTTCCTAATGGTCTTAATTATTCTGAATATGCAAGAAGGGGTTTCTTTGAACTTGTATTATTAAGTGTATTAAATATAGCTTTAATTTTGTTGACTACATACTTATTGAGGGATAAAATTTATGATCAAAAAAATAAGTGGGCTTTATTTACTAAACTTATGCTTATATACCTTTGTGTAATAACAGGAATATTGTTGGTATCTTCTTATTTCAGAATGTCTCTTTACGACAGTGCTTACGGTTTTACAAGATTAAGGGTTTTAGTTTACATATTCTTAGTCTTTGAAGCTTTAGGTCTAATAGCAACTTTAGCTTATATTATTAAGCATAATTTTAACATATTGGCTGTATATGCTGCTATTGGTCTTACATTTTATTTAACTTTAAATGTTGTTAAGATTGATGAAATAATTGCCAAAAGGAATATCGACATGTATTTAAGCGGACAGGCAGAAGATGTTGATATGGAATACTTAATGACTTTATCACAGGATGCTTTGCCGCAAATAATCAGGTTGACTGATAGTAATGTTCAAATAATGACAAGAGTTAAAACAATAAATTACCTGAAGGATATCAGTAAGGTTTACAATAACAAGGAAAATAACTGGCAAAGCTATAACTTAGTAATCGAAAGAAACAAAAGCTTATTGGAAGCAAATATAAATAAGATGTCTATTATTAAAGGAGGCAAATGATTTGAATTGTCCACATTGCGATAGTACAAATATTGAGAAGAGTGTTTCAATAGGAAAATCAACTGAGACAGGGAATGTTGGTCCAAGATTTACCAGCGGCTTATTTACAGGAGTCGCACAAATGTATTGCGATATATGTTTAAATTGTGGAGAGATAACACGTTTTTATATAAAAGAAAATACCGATAAGAAATGGATTAAGAAACCCGGTACATTAGGAACAAAATAATGGAAAAAAAGAAGTTCAATTTATCAAAATTCATATTGTTAATAGGAATTGGAATTTCTATTAGTCCAATAATTTTGTATTGGTTCATACATGGTGACTATGACAGATATATTTGGATAATCAATGGACCATTTCCCTTTAATAGTTTTGGGGGAGGACCCTTTCAGCTGTTAATGTATGGTGGATTGCTTATTACAGGGGTTGTATTGATAGCTGTTTCATTAATTGTGAAAAGGAAAAGACTAAATTAGCAGGAAGGTGTATTATGAAGAAGTCTTGTTTACTTATAATTGTATTAATCATTGTATTTATGGTTGCCGGCTGTTCACTTGGATCAAATCAAGATTATATTGCAAACCAAATAAACATTGATATGCCAGACATATTAACCATTGAACATATTGATGACCATGGCGGGTTTCATGGTGATGGAGAAAAATTTGCAAAAATTGTATTTGATAATAAAAATGGTTTGAACATTTTATCGCAAGTCGAAAACAGTAATAGGTGGAATGAGATGCCCTTAACAGAAAACCTTAATATAATTATGTATGGAGGAGTTAAGGATAATATGGAGTATGCCTATAATTTAGCTGAGAAATCTGGGATACCTGAAATTGAAAACGGATATTGGCTCTTTACCGATAGGCATTCAAAAAGCACGAATTCAGAAAGCGATATAGAACTATTTAGCAGGTATTCACTTAATTTTACAATTTCAATTTATGATACAGATAATAATACATTATACTATTATGAACTTGATACATAAATACATAAGTAAATTGTTACAGTCATAATAAATTCAATTAATATTATTATATTTTCTCAGAGTAATGATAATATTTCTTGATTAATTGAAATTATTTGTTAAAATTAACTTAATAGGTTATAGGAGGTTTAATATGCAGGAATTTGCTAAAGGACCCATGACGATTAAAGAATTTGAGAATATTAAATCTCAAGAAGGTGTGATTTGCGAACTTATTGACGGAATTGTGATGATGTCAAGACCTAATATTGAACATCAGAAAATTTTGACTAATTTAAGTGGTGAGCTGTATCAATATTTAAAGGATAAAAAATGCAAATCATTTTCTGAGATTGAAGTTAGGTTAAATAATGATATATTGGTTCCTGATATTTCGATTATTTGTGATTTTTCTAAGTTTACCGAACAGAAATATGAGGGGGCTCCAGATATTGTTGTTGAAATATTAAGTCCTTCAACTATGTTTAATGATTTCAACATTAAATCAGGTAAATACATGAATGCCGGCGTTAAAGAATACTGGCTAATTGATCCGAAATCTAAGACAGTTATTGTTAATGATTATGTTAATAAAACAATGATAAGCTATGAAAAGTCTGAGAGCTTAAAATCAAATATAGTTTCAGATTTAGAAATTGATTTGAATGATATATTTATGTAGAGATAATATAAAAATTAGAAAATTAAAACGCATGTTATTGATAAATTTGAACATGCGTTTTGTATTTTATTAATTATTTGTGGGCAATTTAATTCTTATTGGTTTATCCAATAGTATTCTCCTTATATACTTTTCTTCCATCAATGAAATAATCCTTTCAATATCTGCATTACCTGTATATCTAATTTGAATAACCTTCTTATCAAAGCTTGCAAAGATTAACTTTGTTTCTTCTCCATAATCTAAATAAAGCTGGTCAAATTTGCTGTCTTCTATTTTAACAAGTTCATCATCGTACTTATACTCACGACAATAAGAATTAATCAAGTCATTTAAAAGTCCTTCAGCCATACCTTTAAAGGCCAATTCATAGTAGTTTATATGTATGCTTGTTGATGTATAGGCGCCGCTGAGCTCATCCTGCATTTCACCCTCCACATAGCCGCTTTCGCTGATGCTCAATTGCTTAGGAGATAATAAACTCCAATCATAACGCACCTTATGCCAATAATCATAAACAGGACCGGTTTCAATATCATATATACTTATAATTGGCATATCCTCAACGGTCATATATTTATACAGTCCTCTTTGTGCTGATGTATAATATGGAGTAAATAATAATGTTATAATCATTGCAAACAAATAAACATAAAAAATGGATGAAAATATATAACTTAGTTTCCAGTTTTCATTATGTCTTATAGGTCTGCCCATAAGCAAAGAATTTTTTATATTCTTAATTGCAAAATACCCTCTTATTGATTTATATAACACATATATATATGGAATTACTATCATTATATAGGTAAAAGATCTTCGTGTGATTAAAAATAAATAGGGTTCATCTTGCAAAAAAAATTGATTGAATATTTGAGATGAAAATGATAAAAATAAAATGGTAATTAATATCATATTCTTTTTAAGCTGTTTGTTGAGCATTTTAAAAGTAAAGCTCTGTTCCATAGGGTCAGTATGAAGCTCCGGTGCATTTAATTCTTCCGGTGAAGAAAAAATATAGAACATTTGACTGTTTGCAGCCAATTCCCAGCCGTATTCCTTATATAGATCAAGTTGCTCCTGTGAGGGACTTTCTTCTAATATTTCAATTCTATATTTAATTTTTTTAGGCATACCTTTTTCAAAGATTACTAAAAAGCTGCCGAAACTTTGCAAATGCAGACCTTTTAAAGCCATATCCGAGAACCAGCTCTCATTTTTACCACATTCCCACAATTGACCAAGCTTAAATCTTCTGACTAATTTACTCATCTCGTGCCTCCTTAACAATTTTGCCGTCATCAACCATACTGATTAATCTTTCATATTCTATTTTTAAAGCAGTTCTTCCATCTTCAGTAATAGAATATGTCTTTCTTCTGCCGTCGTCATTAATAACAATTATTAATCCATCCTTTTGAAGCCTCGTAAGAACGCCATACATGGTTCCCGGCCCCATTTTAACTCTTCCATTTGAAACTTCTTCAATTTCATTCATAAGCTGATAACCATGGTTAGGATGTACTAAAGCTAATAGAACATAGTACATAGCTTCGGTCATTGGACCACCGTCATAAGGCATATTATCACTCCTTAATCGCGCTTATTATGCAACGCGATATATCGCATAACATAATAGTAGCATTGACTTGGATATATGTCAATAAAATATTCTTTGATTTACATTTTTATAATCTTATAGTAATATTGTAGTTATCATAATATAATCGTACAAATAACAGGAGAAAAAATGGAAATCATTAAAGTAAAAGGAAACACCTATTGTATAGATACAGGTACTATTTACATACCTTTTTATAAGCTTAACAAGCAGGATATTATACTGATGGATTCCGGCTATCACAAGGAATTGGACGGATTGGAAGAAGTTCTTGAAGCTTACAATTTAAGAATAAAAACCATATTGTGCAGTCATGCTCATCCTGACCATATAGGAAACAACGCTTATTTTAAGAAAAAATTCGACTGTAACATTGCCATGACCAAAGATGAAGCATTTATTTGTACATCATTTGCCAGCCTAAAACTTTTTTACGACCAGCCCATGTCACTAATTAAGAGTTATTATAATTATTCTATCTGTGAAACAGATATTATTATTGATGAAAAACAAGACAACATAATTCTAGATGATGTTGTTTTTAAACTATATCATATGTTCGGCCACTCTTCTGACCAAATATGCATTACAACTCCTGATGATGTTTGTTATCTGGCGGATGCATTGATTACACATGAAGCAATGGAGGGAATAAAAATCCCCTATGCATACGTGTTAAAGGATGATTTGGAAAGCAAGAAAGCCTTGCATCAACTTGACTCAAATACTTATATAATCACACATAAAGGAATATTGTATGATATAGAAGCATTGATAGAGGATAATATTAAATATTACGGCGGCATGGCTGACAGTGTATATGAAGAAATAACTAAGCCTATGACTTTTGAAGATATTTTAAAATGTATTATCAGAAAGTTTAATATGGAAGTAAAAAGCGTTTATAAGTATAAGATGGCAGAGAGAATGTTAAAGTCTTACGTGGAATACTTATGTGATATAAAGAAAGTAAAGACAATTATAGACAATTGTTTTATTAAATATGTGAGAGAATAAAATGCACGGAACCGTTTAATGGTTCCATGCATTTTTACACCGAAGGGTGACATAGGTCACCCTAAGCAGAAGTTGCCAGCTACTTTTTTATAGATTATTATAATTTTTTTATTCCTATATAAAAGAATGTGGCTGTTAACAAAAATGAGAAGAAATCTGCGAAGGGTGCTGCATAAAGTATTCCCTGTACACCCCAGAATTTTGGGAATAGTATGATTGCAGGTATTAACAAAATCAACTGTCTTGTAAGGGTTAATAACATTGCGGATTTCGGCTTGCCTATTGCTTGAAAGAAGTTTGAACCTACAATTTGAAAGCCTACAACAGGGAAACATAAAAACCATGCAAATATTGATGAGCTTCCAAATTCTATTAATTCCGGGTCTCTGTTAAACAATGATATCAATTGTACAGGAAACAACCTTGTAATAACAAATCCAAAGGTAACAATTATTGTTGCAATCTTTATAGCTAATTTTGCGGCATCCTTTACTCTTTCAATATTTTTGGCACCGAAATTAAAGCTAATAATTGGCTGGACACCTTGGTTTAAGCCTACAATCGGCATTATCAGCAACGTTTGTATGCTGTTAATGACTCCCATTCCCGAAACAGCAATGTCCCCACCGTAAAAAACTAAGCTTTTGTTTAATATTGCGTTTAATGCACTAGTTGCCAATTGAAGAGAAAACCCGGGCAAACCTAAGGTTGCAATTTTGACTGTCAAATTTAATTTAAGCTTCAAATATTGGATTTTCAATTTATTTCTGCTTCGTTTTCCTATAAAATATGAAGTAACCCATAAGAATGAAAAAAATTGAGAAATAATGGTTGCCAAAGCAGCTCCTGACATCCCCATTTTGAAACCATAAATAAATATAGGATCTAAAATAATATTTGTTCCCGCACCTAAAAACATAGTGTACATGGCTAATTTCGGGTTTCCATCCGCGCGTATAAAGTGGTTCATTCCAATACTGACTATGTGAAATGGTGCTCCAAATGTAATTATTCTCATATATTCCATGGCAAAAGGAAGGATTGCTTCGCTGGCTCCGAATAAAAGCAGTATAGCTTCTAAGTTTATATGTAGCAATATGGCGAAAAAAACACCCGCTAAAATAAGCAATGAAAAAGTATTACCTAAATAATTCTCGGCTTCTGAATATTTTTTTCTTCCTAAATTTATAGAAAAGTTTGTAGCACCTCCAACTCCAAATAAAACTCCTAAAGCCAAAAATATTATCATAATAGGAAATCCGACTGTAATTCCTGCAATTCCGTCAGTGCCCATATCAGGACTGTTTCCGATATATATTCTATCAACAACGTTGTATAATGCATTTACCATCATGCCCGCAATAGCAGGTACTGAAAACTTAAATAAAAGTTTTGATATTCTTTCTGAACCCAATGGATTGATGTAGTCCACTTCTGCCTCCGCTTTTGTAATAATAGTGATATTATACTATAGATTATGATATATTAAAACAAGAAAATATTTTGAACAATGTATCATTAATTGCTTTTTTTTGATATAATCAAGTAAAAAGATAACAGGGGGATAGAGTTGATTACATTATTTAAAAACGGTAACATCCATACAATGGATGAAGTTTCGACTGCAGATGCATTTGTTGTAAAAGATAATAAATTTGCCTATGTAGGAACTGAATCTGGTGCTAAAAACTTTTTAAAAAATCAAAACTTCATTGAAATGGATTTAAAGGGTCATTTTGTCATGCCGGGCTTCAATGATTCTCATATGCATTTTCTGTATTTTGCTAAAAGCTTGAAAAATATCAACTTAACAGGGGTAAGAAGCATTGAAGAAATCAAGGGGCGTATTAAGGAAAACCTTGAAAGGAGAGAGCCTTGTGATGATTCCTGGATTGAAGGGGAAGGATGGAATCAGGATTTTTTTATAGAAGAAAAAAGGTTTCCAAATAAATTTGACTTAGACAGTGTTACAGGTGATATACCTGCGGTGATTATGCGTACTTGCTTTCATATAGGAGTCTTAAATTCTGCAGCGTTAAAAAGGGTGGGTTTAAATAAAGAAACAGCGAAAGAATACGGAGATTTAGTTGAAACATTGTCTGACGGAGAACCAAACGGGGTAATTAAGGAAGGTCTAGTGTCTATTGTTAAAAGACATATACCTACTATTAAATTAGAAACGTTAAAAAATTTAATGGATGAAGCACAGCATTATGCCTTAGCACAGGGCATAACGTCAATACAGACAGATGACATTGGATATACCATTGGAAACTATGAGTTACTATTTCAAGCATTCAAAGAATTAGATGAAGAAGGAAAGCTGAACATCCGCTTAGGTGAGCAGTGCTTAATTACAGAAATAGATAAATTAAAAACATTCTTTAAAAAAGGTTTTAATCGTGGCTATGGTAACAATAAATATAGAGTAAGCTGCATTAAGCTCCTTTGTGACGGCTCCCTTGGGGCTAGAACTGCAGCCCTTAGGAATCCTTACAATGATGCTCCATCCACAAAGGGAATCGAGACATTCACACAGGATGAATTAAACCAGTTGGTCTTGCTACCACATAAGAACAATTGTCCTGTGGCAATACATGGAATAGGAGACAGGGCAATAGAAATGGCATTGGATGCAATAGAATATGCTCAAAAAAATGATCCTGCGCACTATCCGAGACATGGAATAGTCCACTGCCAAGTAACAGATGAAGGAATACTAAGACGTATTCAAAAATTAAATGTATTGACTTATGTCCAGCCAATATTTGTAGATTTCGACATGTATATTGTATATGACAGAGTAGGAAAAGAATTGGCAGAAACATCATATGCATGGAAATCAATGATTGATAAAGGAATTCACACATCCTTGGGGACGGATTGTCCGGTAGAAAGATTCGATACTATGCCAAATATTTATCTTGCAGTAGAAAGAAAGAATACTATAAGAGAGGATAAAAAGGTTTATCTTCCTAATGAAAAGCTTACTATTGATGAAGCATTAAAGGCATATACAATAGAAGGAGCTTATGCATCAGGTGAAGAACACATTAAGGGCTCCATAACAAAAGGAAAGCTTGCAGATTTTATTTTGTTAAATAAGGACTTATACAATTTAACTGATAATGAAGAAATTTTAAATACTAAGGTTTTAGAAACATATGTTGATGGAGAATTAGTTTATAGAAAACAATAACTCAAATCATTGAATTGGTGCTTAAATAACTTGATAAAAACAATTGATAACATAACAAAAATGTGGTATTCTTCGATTAGCTGGGTATTTCGGGGACGGACCTTTAGGTGACACAAAAGGGGCTCTCTGAATTGCAGAATCCGGTAAATTTATGGAGGGCTTATATGAGAAGAAGTGACGGATATTTACTTAAAGATTTAAAACCTTTTATGAAAATAATACCTTATGTCATGGAAAAGAGAAGTGATTCACAAAATTTTTCAAAACAGGTTTTTCCAGCTGAAAGTATTGATAAATATATTTTAGAAAAAAAACAATACGGTTATAGTTTTAGTTACATGCATGTTTTCATTGCTGCTTATGTAAGACTTATTGCAGAGAGGCCACAGCTTAACCGTTTTGTTATGAACAATCAAATCTATCAAAGAGATAAGATTTATGTTTCAATGGCTGTTAAACGTTCACTTAGAGATGAAGGAGAAGAAACAACCGTTAAATTTGAATTTACAGGTAAAGAAAACATTTTTGAAATTGCGGAAGTTATAGATAAGAACATAGCTAAAGCATTATCCTTCAATGAAGGTACAGACACCGACAAGCTTGCCGAAATGGTAATGTCTATGCCTGGATTTGTGAAGAAAGTATTGGTTAAAATTCTCAAGGCGATGGATATGCATAACTTACTTCCTAAAAGTATCATTAATGCAAGCCCGTTTCATACTACAATGTTTTTCACTTATTTAAAGTCAATTGATACTCAGTACATCTATCATCATCTTTACGATTTTGGAACTACGGGCTTATTCGCTGCTCTTGGTAAAACAGTAAAACTTCCTATAGTAGAGAATGAACAGGTAGTAATTAAAAAATGCTGCGAAATAGGTTATACAATGGATGAGAGAATCTGTGACGGCGTATATTATGCAAGATCCTTCAAGCTTTTGGAGAAATTCTTCTATAATCCTCATCTACTGGAATCAGAACTTGTTCAAAAAGCGCCAAAGACACAAAATATCAAAAAGGCAATTGCCCAATAAGTGTTAAAATACGATTGAACTGAAAGGAGAAAAAAGATGAAATATACAATTGACAGCTCTGTATTTGAATTAAATCCTGAAATAAAATTTGGAATACTAATTGGAAATAATATTAAGAATTCGGATACAAGACCTGAAGATGAAGAAAGACTGAGAGCGGCAGAAGCCAAAATGAGAGGGGAAATCAAACCTAATGAAATAAGGGATTTGAATAATGTAAGACTATACAGAGAAGTTGTGAAGAGCTCAGGTATTAACCCAAACAAATATCCTCCTTCAGTGGAAGCAATGTTTAAAAGAATTGTAAAAGGCGGACAGCTGCCGGTTATAAATGCATTGGTGGATTTATGCAATGCAGTATCCATAGAAAAAGTAATATCATTGGGCGGACATGATTTAATAGACATCCATGAAGACTTAGAGGTACGCTGCAGCAGAAAAGGAGATGTTTTTTTACCCTTCGGTTCGGAAGAATATGAGGATGTGGAAGAAAATGAGCTTATATTTACAAGCGGTAATGTAGTTCAAACCAATAAATGGCTCTGGAGGCAAAGTGAATTAGGGAAACTGACACTTAACAGCACAGATGTATTTTTTCAGCTTGTAGGCTTTGAATATGAGGAAGGTTCATCATTATATGAAGCTGCGAGAGATATTGAAGAATTGGTTACAAACAGATTCCAAGGAACTTGTAAAAAATACTTAGTAGATATCAATAATCAGTCTATTGAATTTTGAAGTATCACTATAGACAGCTTTATTTACAGCCCTTTACTGCATTAAAAAAAGCAGAAACAAATACAGAAACCCTAAAGAAATCTTTGAATTAGTAATTAGTATTTTTTTACAATAATGATAATTAGTACTATTATTAATTTAACTATTACTGGCAATAATATATATGTGTAAATAAGAAGGGGGTTAGTATTGGAGGCAGCTTGTGAATAAGATTATTACAATTGTTATAGTTATTATGTTAATGATAGTGTCATCATGCTCTAAATATGAAGAAACTCCTGAGAATGCGAAGCAAAATTATAATGCAAACGACAATATTGGCAGCAATGATGAAATCACTGGCATTGAAAGTAATATAAAAAATAATGATGATAAAAACAGTATTGAAAAAAATGATGTAGACACTGATATTGAAGATATTAGTGAAAGCAATGATCTAAAAACAATAGAAGCGGAAGAAGTAATTCATGAAAATAATGTTAAGATAGTATTTCCAAATGGCGATATATATGAAGGTGAAATGAAGAATGGAATGATGAATGGATTTGGCATTTATACATATCCAAACGGTGATGTTTATGAAGGAGAATTTAAGGAAAATAAGCAGCACGGTCATGGAAAATTTACATCACCCAATATATATGTATATGAAGGGGATATGAAAAACGGAATGATGGACGGATTTGGCATTTATACATATTCCAATGGGGATGTGTATGAGGGAGAGTTTAAAGATAATGTTCAGCACGGTCACGGTAAATTTACAGTACCAAATAAATATACTTATGAAGGTGAATTCAAGGATGATTTTATAAATGGTCATGGAGTAACTATATATGTAAACGGCGATAAATATGAAGGTGAATTTGTTAATGGAATGAAGGATGGTTTAGGAACATATACGTTTGAAAACGGTAATAAGTATGTTGGGAAATTTAAAGACGGGAAAAAGGAAGGCTCAGGGGTTTTATACTATATAGATGGAACTATCGAAGAAGGAAAGTGGGAAAATGACAATTATGTTGGGAATAATGAACAAAACAATGAAATAATCCAAGTAATAGAAACGGTAGATTAGGATAAATTAATAAAGACCAGCGTATTTATTAAGACGCTGGTTTTTTACATGTATAAAAATTAATTACCATCCAATAATCGAATTCCAAGGTGTCACAGGGTATTTCAGATTTCTTATTCTACAATAATTCGGTATTCTTGTTTTTCTAAAACTTCACCTATCAATGCATAGGGTGTGATGCTTTTTTTGAGTTCTTGAAGCAGTA
>Ga0265294_10008158_pt1 | contig 12285 bp, 12 predicted proteins | sample MunlanPumphouse3_FD_192504 | JGI IMG/M metagenome (GOLD analysis project Ga0265294, IMG submission 192504) | Groundwater microbial communities from a municipal landfill in Southern Ontario, Canada - Pumphouse #3 | ecosystem: Environmental > Aquatic > Deep subsurface > Groundwater | place... | reverse complement strand
ATACTCAACAGCAAAGCGTGCCGCACTTGAAAACAGTGCCACACAGGTCAAAAAGGTGTGTGTCGCCATCGGGGAGATGACCATGATCAGTCCTGAACAGGTAAAGTTCCTGTTTGAAGTATTGACCGATGATGACGAACTTTTTTCGGGTGTGGTTCTTGAATCTCACAAAGTTCCTGTGAAAACACGTTGCAGCTGTGGTTATGAGGGTACAGAGAAGTTTGTCTGCCCAGACTGTGGCGCCCTTCCTGAGGTTATCGAGGGACGGGAAATTATGGTTAGCAATATTGAGATAGAAGTTGATGATGCATGAAAGTCAACCTGATGCATGGTGCCGGTGGAGAGGTTATGGGAGAACTCCTTGGCAGAACCCTTGCAAAGTTCACCCATAACAACGCCGGAGGGATTGGTCTTGAATCACTGGATGACGGAGCAGTCATCCCTATTGGAGACCAAAAAATTGTATTTACCACTGATTCACATGTAGTCAAGCCACTCTTCTTCCCTGGTGGGGATATTGGCAGGATTGCAGTTTCAGGGACTGTCAATGACCTTGCAATGATGGGCGGCCGCCCTGTTGCACTCTCCTGTGCAATGGTGATTGAGGAGGGCTTTGATGTCGGGGTTCTTGAGAAGATCATCGAGTCCATGGATCAGGCGCTCGGAGAGTGCGGGGCCTCTGTTGTGACAGGTGACACCAAGGTGCTTGAGAAGGGAGCAATTGACGGCATCGCTATCAATACAGCAGGTATCGGGGTCTGTGAGAGAGCGATCAGGGACAGTGGTCTCAGACCCGGGGATGCCATCCTTATCAGTGGCACGATTGGGGATCATGGCCTTGCCATCATGACACACCGCGAAGGATTTGATCTGGGTGAGCAGATCAGGTCAGATGTCGCACCTCTCTGGCCACTGGTTGAACTGGCCCTTGCCGCAGGCGACGTACATGCCATGAAAGATCCGACAAGAGGCGGGTTTGCAAATGCCATCAATGAGATGGCAGAGAAAGGGCATGTACAGGTGCGTGTCTCAGAGGAGGCCCTTCCTGTAAGGAGAAGTGTCAGAAGCGCCTCAGAGATGCTTGGCATTGACCCTCTTGAGGTTGCAAATGAGGGCAAGGTCATCATGGGAGTCGCCGCAGAGGATGCAAAGAATGTCCTTGCAGCCCTCCGCTCTCATCCCCTTGGCAGGGATGCCGCGATCATCGGCCGGGTGACAGAGGGTGAGTCTGTCATCATGGAGACTGAAATCGGTGGGGAACGCTTTATCGAACCACCGGTTGGCGACCCTGTACCAAGAGTCTGCTGATATTTCAGATCCCATTTCATAATCTTTTTTTCGTCGGTGGGCCTACCAGAGGAGTACATAGCTAACAGGATTCTCAGTGATAACCATGATACAGATAATCAGAAAACCGACAGATACACCTGACGACAACTCCACTGCCCAGGTTGTATCAGCGCTGGAGAGAAAGGGCGCTTCATACAAGTTTCTTGATCTTGAGATGATCAACCCCTTCAGCCATTATATTGAGGGCGAACTGATCTGGGTCTGTGGACTCAGGCAGGATGATCTCCAGTTTGAGATGCTCGGAGCACTTGCCGCCTGCAACCTTGTCGTAAACTCCCCTGAGGCGATTGCAGCCTGTGCAAGCAAGGCACAGACCACCTCACTCCTGGTGCATAACAACGTCCCGACACCTGAGACCCTGTTTACAGCGTCCAGAGATATTGCAGCCAGTTTCCTTGAAAAACACGGAAGACTTGTTTATAAGCCTCTTTATGGCTTTGACGGAAATGGTATCTTTCCATTTACTGGCATGGAAGAGCTTGGTGCCGGGCCCTGGTACCTTCAGGAGTTTGTCAGAAATGATCATGACTTTAGGGTCTTTGTCATCAATGGCAGGGCAGTAGGTGCTATAAAAAGAAGTTCTGACTCATTTGCGCATAATATCCATCAGGGAGGCTCTGGCCGCGCGGTTGAAGTCACACCTGAGATGGGAGAAGTTGCCTCTGCTGCCGCCTCAGCCGTCAGTATAGACTACTGCGGTGTTGATCTTCTGGAGAAGGACGGTGGTTTCACGGTTCTTGAGGTGAATGGAACCCCCAACTGGCACTGTATGTCAGCTCCGATACCAGATCTCCTTGCTGACCACCTTATAGAAACTGAAAAGGAATACCTGCGCAGGTGAGAATCAGAAAATTGGGAAGATAAACTTCCCAATACACCTGCCAATCAGAACAGAGATAGATCAGGAACTGTATTTTTCAGGATTGTTCTCAATCTCTGTCTCTGTCTTCTGTGCCAGTTCCTTCATTCTTGCAGCAATCCTGCTTGATGACGAATATTCAACATCCTGCATAGCTGCGGCAATCTCATAACCAAGGACAAAGATCGCATGCTTGTGTTCCATCTTACTCTTATGCACCTGAGAGGGATCTACATTCTGTGCATAGTAGTCAGAAAATGAACATGCAGGATTTCTCTGTTCAAAATCGTCCTTGATCTCAGCCATTATCCTGTGAAGCGCAATCAGTTCCTCTTTATGCATATCAACAAACACTCCGGGCAGATGAAGGTGAATAAAAAGTATTCTTTATAGATATGTTTCAAGGAGTATTAAGTTATCTTCAGCAGGCGGACTGAGAGAGGCCTTTTTATAATGCTCTCAAAATTTGGAGCTGCAATATATTCCAGGCCTTTGTCTGCGGCAAGATCAAGGAGTTTCTGATCCACTGTCCTGTCAGTTACAATCCCTGAGACTTCACCCTCCATGCTCTCCAGGACAGATTCGATCTCATCTGAGCCTGACTCCTTTATTGCAGAGAAATCCTCTGTAAGGAAACGTGCTTTATGTGACCTGCTGACCTGTGCCATATGATCACGGAGATTTACAGGTCCCCCTGAGGGCACATGCTGAATTTTTTCTGCTCTCTCAACTGCAACATCCTCACCCACTGTCTCAATATTAGCAGAGGGTGGATCTTCCTTTTTAGGCAGAACCACAGAGAGATCGACGACAGCATGTTTCTTCTGTTGTTCTGTGATATACTCAACAGGTACTTTGTTTCTGAGTGACTTGATGATCTCCTTGCGTGTCATGTCCTCCACGCTTTTACCTCGTGGGCTTATTGCAACATAGTCTATATCAGCAATCTGGAGAAGTTCACTCAGAATGAGATCCCCACCCCTGTCACCATCAAGGAAAGCTGTGGCAGTCTTGCTCTCACAGAGATGTATGATAGTCTCAGGAACATTGGTTCCTTCAACTGCAACTGCATTCTTGATCCCATATCTCAGCAGATTGATTACATCTGCCCTGCCCTCAACCACGATTATGGCATCTGAGTTCTGTACATTGGGACCTACCGGCAGGTGTTCCGGACCGATATCAGATACCTTCTCAATCCGTGAGTATTCCCGTACAGAGTCTATAATTTCATTTGTGTCTATTGATACATCATCAAAAGATTCAATCAGGAGTTCTTTCGCCCTGTCAACAATATGGCGTCTCTTGGTTATCCTGATGTCTTCTATCCGCTCGACCCGTACTCTGGCATTGCAGGGCCCTACACGGTCAATTGTTTCGAGAGATGCAGCTAAAAGAGCCGTCTCTGCCTTGTCGATCGAGGATGAGATCAGGATCTCACCACGGGTCTCTCCTCTTCTGCTACTGATCTGAACGTCAATCCTTCCTACGCGACCTGTACGCTGCAGATCACGGAGGTCAAGGTCATCGCCGAGCAATCCTTCTGTCTGGCCAAATATTGCACCTACGACATCAGATTTCTCGACCACCCCCTCTGTTTCCAGATATAAATGAATAAGATACTTTGTTGTTTCGGATGAATACAAAGGATATGCCTCCTGATTGTTGTAATTTGCCCTTATGATCCGTGAATTGATCCACAAAGGATGACATAAACAATTTGTTATTATGGTTGCAATTATTTAAATAGGTGACCCGGGATACTTTCTATCTGAAGGGGTTTTGATCCTGAAAAATAGTGATTCTCTGAACTGCCTGTTGTAAGGTTTCGCCTGAGGGATCTTCTCTTATTGTAGCTTATAATGGACTCAGGACTTTATATCCAAACTCAGGCGTGAGACAAGCTCTTCACGGTTCATACCATTGATATGCACCCTTTTTGAGGATGACGTCGCACCTGACATTATTGTCACATCTGAGCTCCGGAGATCCAGATTCGATGCAATGCAGGAAATAATGGCTTTATTTGCTTTTCCACCAACTGGTGGTGCGCTAATCCGGCACTGAACTGTTTTACGCCATTCATTGTATCCGGAAGGGAACTGATCGCGTTTGCTGCCGGCGGAGACCTCAATCGCGAGTATCACGCCATTATCATCCTCAGAAACAGCATCAGAAACACCGGTCATATATATCCCATAAGAAGAATGTCGCCCGACATTAACAAACATGGGTCATCCGTGGCATGGTGCCATAGCCGTCTCCTGTTTTTTCCCATTGCCGGGCGTTGCCTGTCGCGCATCCGGGTTGTCCCATGGATCATATCCAGACATTTGTCATTCGATCACCCGGGGACCTAATGAAGCGCTTTATCGGCACAATATATCTGCTGTTGCATTATTTAAGTATATCAGAAGCCGGCACCTTCAGGCACCTGCTCCCTTAATCCACTGGCCCTGTCCTGTGAAGAACTCACCATCTGAAAAGACAGGGGCGCCATTTATTATGACCTCCTCTGGGAAGATTGCGTCCAGACCCTCATATGGTGACCAGTCTGCCTTGCTGTGGAGGTGCTCTGGATCGATCATCTCTGAGACCTTTGGGTAGAGTACGAGATCTGCCTGGTCGCCTGGTGAGCATCTCCATGCTGTAAGGCCAAGGAGGGCGGCCGGTCCAAGCACGGTCTTCTCTATGACAGATTTCAGTGTTATATCGCCTGAGAGGGCCTTTGCCATCAGGAGAGGAAGCATCGTCTCCACGCCGGGGATGCCTGAGGGTGCGTCAGTGAATACCTCTGATTTCTCTCTTACAGTATGGGGGGCATGGTCTGATGCGATGACAGGTATCCTGTCCCAGAGAGACCAGAGAGCCTTACGCTCCCTCTCACTGCGGAGGGGCGGGTTGACCTTGCCTCTGGCATCAGTCTTCTCAAAGGCCTCACGCGACAGGAAGAGGTGGTGTGGCATGACCTCAAAGGAAGTTTTGCCTGCTGCCATGACGGACTCTGCAGATGAGAGATGGCAGAAGTGAAGGCGGCAGCCGGGTGGTGCCAGCGCGCTGACACTCCTGACAGCCCTTGCCTCGCCTGCTGCTGAGCGGAGGTGGTCATGGGTCAGAAGGTCTCTGTCATCCCCTGGGGTGACCTCCTCGGCATGTATGGTCACAAGAGCCCCGAGAGATGCAACCTGGGCGAGTGCTGTTCTGAGATCCTCCGGTCCGAGGGCGGTTCCGTAACTTGATGCGGCGGCAAAGGTCTCACCAAAGGCCATTGCTCCAGAGGCCCAGAGATCCCTGAACTCCGCATCAGGGGTGACACCGCCGTTGATGGCAAATCTGCAGTATGCTTTCTCTTCAGCCTCTCTGACACGCTCAAGGAGACGTTTGCCTGTGGTGATTGGAGGAATGGTATTTGGCTGATCTACCACCATTACAACCCCGCCGGCAACAGCACTTTTTGTACCGCTTTTCCAGTCCTCTTTGTACGCCTGCGGCCCGCCCCGCATATGGACATGCATGTCGATCGCACCTGGCATGCAGAGGCGTCTCCTGCCTTCGATGATCTCATCTGCCGGCATACCTGCACCGAGATGGACGATTCTGCCGTTATCAACCGAGATGTCAGTCACTCTGCCGTCAGGCATCAGGATATTTCTGATACACAGGTCTGTATTTTTCATAACAATCTCCTGAGTTCCTCCTTTGTGCAGTAATTTACTGGTGCAAAGTGATGGGGGTGATAACGTGTCTTTGCCTCACGCAGGCCGGGAATTCCAAGATCTGACTCGCGGTTGATGAAATTACACGTATGCTTGGAATGGAGATACTTGGCAGTTTCCTGATTTACTACCTTGTAAATGCCTTTGCAGTCAGGAAGGCCCTTCTCAAAGTGGATCACTGCCATCTCAGGGGAGGTGATCTCATAGATTGCCATTGCAGAGATATGATCCCCGGCCCTCAGCAGAATACCCCCCAGACCGAGTTCTGTGAAGTGCTTAATTCCATAGAGTACTGCGTCTTTTTCATGCCCAAGCACTGGCTGCTCTTCACAGTGTTTCCATTCGCACCATCTCTCAAGGAATTCGCGGACTTCTGGAAGAGAGTCGGGCGTCATGGTTTCAACTCTGGCATTGCATTTCTTCCAGAACTTATTTACATGGCGTCGGATCGAGAGATATTGTCCGCCCTGGAGGAAGGCGAGATCCTCGGTTCTGTAGATATAGTCTGAGAAGTTCCTGTCAGTATAGAGGGGCAGTTCTGGAAATAACTTATTTACAGAGGTCTTTGTGAGATCATCAAAGATGTAGAATGGATTCGCCCCTCCCACATCAGCGGCAAGTTCAAGAACTGATCTGAGGAAGTCAGGATCCTGTGGCCCTATTGGCCCTCTGAATGAAGATTCTCCGTTGATGGTGCTCTTGATCACGACTGAATCATTTGCCTGAGCATATTCGTAGTGTGCATAGTGATTCCAGCATACCATATTGACAAAGGAGTTGTCACTGTGCTCCTGCGGATATCTGCTGAAGAGTTCTCTGAAAAAATCCCTGTCTTTAAGTGTTATATCTGAGAAATCATCTTCTGTCAGCATCCTGCACCACCGCCTGTATACAGGAATGGTATATGGTCTTTCATCTCTGAAAAACCACTATTCCTGTAGAAATCTCCTGTTCCGGGTTCTGCAATCAGTCCCACCCAGATGATGCCGGCAGAGGTGCAGGTCTCTCTGAGGGCTGCCAGGAGGGCCTGGCCAATGCCCTGCCCGCGCCATGAGTTCTTGACTACCAGGTCCTGGATATAGGCATCTGAGACACCATCTGAAATCGCCCGCCCCATTCCGATTGCCTCTCTGGTCTCAGTCTCGACCACAACAATGAAGGCAAAGCTCCCTTTTATCAGTGCAGGAATCTCTGCGGCATCCCATTCCTCTTTCCACCAGCCCCCTTCTCGATAGAGCATGACAATCCCCTCAGGTTCCCAGGATGTAACCCTGATCATCTCAACTCCGGCAGGCAGTTCTGTGCTGTCTCTCCTTACGGACATTGTCTCTGCATTGGTCTGGGATGTTAAAAAATTGCTTATAGGATGCCGGGTTATTCTGGATTTGATTGGTGGGGTGGTGCGGGCGTCAGAGAAGATGAAAAGGCCGAAGGTCTTTGAGGCATGTGGGCTCAGCGTTAAATCAAAGATTTAAAGCATCCCCCCTGCCTGTATCAAAATATAGATCATATTCCCCTCAGGGTTAAATCAGATATTCAGAGGCAGGGGGCCCTGCGGCCCCCGCCAGCCCCTGGCCTCCTGTGCCCTCTGAGCCCGGGATTCTCCCCCCTTTCTGGAGACAGTCTCTTGATTGCATGACTCTGCTCAGAAAGCATGACTGGCAAATTGGTATATACTGTTGACCTCAGGGAATCATGCATGCTCTATTTTCCATCTCCTGAGGAGAAACTGACATATCCAGAGGCCATTGAAGCGGTCGAGACCACCTTTGCCGAGCACTGCATGGGCAGGGTGCAGATGCCTCCGAAGATCTACGTCACACTTGAGAAAGGTGACTTCCGCACCATGCCGGCATATCTGCCTGCATCAGGAATCGCAGGCGTGAAGGTGGTCAATGTCCACCCACAGAACCGGGCGGCAGGTCTCCCAAGTGTGATTGCCCTCACCATAATTCTGGATGTGGATACAGGCGTCCCGAAGGCCATTCTCAATGCAACTGCCCTTACAGATATCAGGACTGGGGCTGCCGGGGCCGTCGCGACAATGCATCTGGCCCAGAGTGACGCCCGCACCCTTGGCCTTGTCGGCAGCGGCAGGCAGGCCATGGCTCAGATGAAGGCCATCACAGCGGTCAGGGAGATTGACGAGGTGCTGGTCTGGAGCAGGGATATTGCCAGAGCAGAGATGTTCGCGGCAGACAACACAGACCAGAACTGCAGGGCAGCGCCTCTTGAGGAGGTCTGTGGCTCTGAGATCATCTGCACCACCACACCATCACAGGCACCCCTGGTGAAGAATGAATGGATCAGACCTGGTGCACACATCAATGCCATCGGTGCTGACGCCCCCGGAAAGCAGGAACTTGATCCAGAACTCCTCAGAAGATCAAGGATTTTTGTGGATGACTATGAACAGGCAACCCATTCAGGAGAGATCAACCATCCGATCTCAGAAGGTGTCTATGACCCGGCTGAACTTGCAGGGACTCTTGGAGAGGTTGTCTGCGGGAAAAAAAGACGTGAGAATATGGATGATATCACCATCTTTGACTCGACCGGCCTCGCTATCCAGGATCTTGCTGTTGGGGCAATAGTTATGAAAAAAGGTGGGGGGATGGAACTCCCCTTCCTGTGATCAGTTTTCGTTCTCAAGATCAACTACCGGGTCAATCTTGTCCAGGGGCTTTGCAAACTTCTTCCAGACCTGCTCTCTGAAGACAGCGCCGCTGTTGTATGAACAGAAGGGAATCAGTCTGCCATCCGGGGTTGCATAGTGGATACAGCACCTCTGGACACGGCTAATGTCATAGTTATACCTGTCCATGAAGTGCATGGTGCCTATAAATAGAGCATTCCAGTGGAACTCCTTGAGTGCCTCAAAGTCCTGCCTGACAAGTGTCTGGCCAAGCATTTTCCAGAAAAGCGCGTTATTGTCACCTTTTTCATCCTTTTTTACAGAACTGTACATGTTTTTGAGGCCTTCCAGCAGAGTCCTGTATTTGTTGATTGTCCCGCCGTCCTTCAGTTTGTCAGACATCCTGGTAATGCCCTCAAAGAACTTGTCCACATCAACCATCTCGTTGATGGGCATGATCCCGTCCTCTGTCACGAACCCATAGGTCGCAGCGCCACAGTGCTGATGTGTCGTGAACCTGATCTGTGGCTTGCCTGTATAACTCTCAACAAGGTCTGAGACAGGGATAACACATGGCACTGGGTAGAAATACTCCTTCTTGAGGACGCCGTCTGTCTGTTTCTCAATTCTCTCTGCAAGATCTGGAATGGTCACTCTCTCGTTTTGGATGTCATCTTCCCCTGCGGCCCCTGTGAAGGCCACAGGCTGGAAGTTCACACCCCGAATCACATCAATATGCTCTGCGGCAAATCTGATGATCTCCCCGACCTCATGATCATTTCTGCCATTGATCACGGTCGGCACGAGCACCACTCCCAGACCAATTTCTGAACAGTTATCTATTGCCTTTCTGCTCAGTCTGATAAATGGGTTTGTCTCTCTGGTAACGCCGTCAAAGTGAAGATATACAGTCGAAAGGCCTGCATCCTTTAAGTCCTGAACAAGCTTGATGTCCTGTGCAAGTTTTATACCATTTGTCGCGACCTGCACCTGGCTGAAGCCCATCTCTTTTGATTTTCTGACGATCTCCACAAGATCGTCTCTCATCGTTGGTTCCCCACCAGAGAACTGCACCGCAGGACATGGAACAGGCAGTTCCTCACGCAGCATCTTCATCATACCAACGATCTCGTCAAATGAGGGTTCATAGACAAATCCACATGCACGTGCATTTGCGAAGCAGAAATCACAGTTCAGGTTGCAGCGGTTGGTGAGATCAATATTTGCCAGCAGGGTGCTGGATTTATGGTTGTTACAGAGACCGCAGGCAAAGGGACATTCACTTTCATCTGCAATTTCCTGTGGGTTCTCCAGTCCATTCCCAATTGATTCATATGCCTCAAACCGGCGGTACATATCTGCATCAGACCAGTAGAGGTTTCTGAAATTGCCATGCTCTTCGCATGTGCGGACAATCCAGACCTGTCCCTCCTCTTCAACTATATCCGCAGGTAGGACAGCATTACAGACCGGACAAAGGCTTTTCGTTTTTTTTATCAACATGGCATTCACACAGGTGCTGTTTTCTGGTTGCTATTGGTTTTCATCATGACTGATAATCTACCATAATCTGTTGCTTATTCATATATGGTAAATATTTCTCATCCTGATAATCTGCCAATTCGATACTTTAATCTTTTTGGTTGGTCTCAAATATAGACATATTGTCGATGGCACTTATTGATATTGATTGTATCATTCAGGCGTTATTTGTTGCCCTCTGGGTGATGATGCCCGCATATGTCCCGAATCCTGCAGCGGCGGTCTTTGGGGGCGGGACTCCCATAGATATGGGAAGGAACTGGCGTGACGGACATCGCATACTCGGAGACGGCAAGACATATCGCGGACTGGCTGGGGGTATTCTCTCAGGTATAGTGGCAGGCCTCCTGCTTATTCTGATTGAAGGGCAGTTTGGCTGGCAGATCCACACCATAAGTTCAGTTGTGCTGCTTGCCATTGGGGCACTCCTCGGGGATCTTGTAAAGAGTTTCTTCAAGCGCCGCCTGAACAAAGAACGTGGTTCTGAGTGGCTGATCGCAGATCAATATGATCTGGTTGCAGGGGCAATTGTTATGCTGGCGATCTTTGATCCTGGATGGCTGACAGCAATGATCACCCTGCCGGTCGCCCTCTGGATTATCATAGCAACACCACTCCTCCACAGGGGAGCAAATATTATTGGTTATCTCATAGGAGTAAAGGACGTTCCATGGTAAATGAAATCGCAGAACTTCTGATAAGACACAGGGCAATTGAATTTGGTGAATTCACCCTTGCATCAGGTGCAAAGAGCTCATATTATATCGATGTAAAGACTGCAAACACCGATCCACTCCTGCTTGCACCGATAGCAGAGTCGATCGCGGCGAGATGTGATTTTGATGTCGTCGCAGGGGTTGCGGTGGGAGCTGTGCCCCTTGCGGTGGCGACCTCACTTGTGTCAGGCCGACCCTATGCCATTATCAGAAAAGAGGTAAAGGATCATGGCAAGGCAGGTAATATCATCGGTGATGTTAAAGGGAAGGATGTTCTGCTTGTTGAGGATGTAACAACCTCCGGCGGGAGCGTTATCTATGGCATAGAGGCACTCAGGGCGGCGGGAGCCATTGTGACAAAGGTGATATCTGTTGTTGACCGTGAAGCAGGTGCCACTGAGAAACTTAAGGCGATTGGAGTGAAACTCACACCTCTTGTCTCGGTCTCAGATATCGTCAGAGAGTAAGCTGTTATTACTTATTGGGGACAATACCTATGGACATGAAGGTTCTGGTTGTGGGTGGTGGCGGCAGAGAGCATGCAATCACCACGGCACTTTCCCGCAACAAAGATGTACATATCTATGCTGTGATGGCAAGGAGAAACCCGGGCATCGCGGCCCTTGCAGAAGAGGTGCTCATTGCACCTGAGACCGATGTCTCTCAGGTATGTGATTTTGCAAAGCAATGCGGGGCTGAATATGCTGTTGTCGGACCGGAGGGCCCGCTTGAGGCAGGGGTTGTCGATGGTCTGGAAGAGATTGGAGTTGCATGTGCAGGCCCTACACAGTCCGCTGCAAGGATTGAGACTGATAAGGCATTCTGCAGACAACTGATGGAAAACTATCACATCGCCGGAAACCCGAAATATCGTGTCTTCCACTCAGCTGATGAGGCCTGTGTCTTTATTGATGACCATGATATTGATCTTGCCATCAAGCCTATCGGCCTGACCGGTGGAAAGGGCGTCAGGATTCTGGGCGAACATCTCGACCGTGAGGGTGCAAAGGAATATATCAGGGAGATCAATGGAGAGGTCGTACTTGAGGAGCGTCTCATAGGTGAGGAGTTCACAATTATGGCCTTTGTGGATGGTACAAGCCTTGTACCTATGCCCATTGTCCAGGATCACAAGCGTGCCTATGAGGGCGATGTTGGTCCAAATACGGGCGGGATGGGATCATACACCCTTGCTGATCACATGATGCCCTTTGTCACAACAGAGGATTATGGTGAGGCTCTCAGGATCATGGGAGAGGTCGTTGCAGCGATGAAAACCGAGGATGTCCCATACAAGGGGATGCTCTATGGTCAGTTTATGAACACAGCAGATGGTCCGAAGGTCATCGAGTTCAATGCCAGGTTTGGCGATCCTGAAGCTCTTAACCTCCTCAGCCTGCTCTGTTCAGACTTCTCAGAGATTGTCAGGAGTATTCCTGAAGGCACTCTTGACAATATAACTGTACT
>Ga0265294_10008157_pt1 | contig 12286 bp, 10 predicted proteins | sample MunlanPumphouse3_FD_192504 | JGI IMG/M metagenome (GOLD analysis project Ga0265294, IMG submission 192504) | Groundwater microbial communities from a municipal landfill in Southern Ontario, Canada - Pumphouse #3 | ecosystem: Environmental > Aquatic > Deep subsurface > Groundwater | place... | reverse complement strand
GGAATAATGTTGGTATTAATGTAATCAGTATAAAGCGAAAGATGTAAAACAGGTTTCTCAAAGGTGTTATTTGTTGAAATAATTGAAGTAATATCTTCTTTAGTTACTGAATTATCAAGTAAAACCTTATTAGTAAATGTTGAGTTATTTTCATCATCGTACTTGGAACTATAAATATCACTGATTCCAGTAATCTTATATAATTCACTTGATAAACTACGAGCAAATTTAACTTCATAGAAATAATTTCTATATTTATTTGAATCAACATTGGCTTTATCAAATAAAGTACCAACAATCTCCTTTTTAACCATCGTCTTGAAGAGATTTAAACGAGCTTTAATAGTATCGGTTAAACTTGTAGGTTCAACGTAACTATATTTGTTACTGCCACTAGCAGCACTTTGATCCCAATAAGCTTTATGCGATTTAACAAATGTTAATTTGTCAGCATCGCTAGCATCATCATAACCTTTAATAACAACATTTCCACTTGCATCAACGCTATATGAACCGAAAATTCCTTCTTCTAAAACTGTAAAAATTGCAGTTTGGACTTTTTCGCTAGAATTAGTTGAATCATGTAAAGTATCATAGAGCCATTCAACAGTATTATGTTCAACGGTACTATTGTTAATTAAAGTTTGATCTTTAACGCTATCGGTTGGTCGAGAGTAGATGGTATCATCAGAGCATGATGTAAGTAATAAAGCACTTGCAAAAGCAAGAAGTGTAATAATCTTTTTATTTTTCATAGTAACAAGCCTCCACAACGGTACTATCACTGTTGTTCTTGAAGCCTTCTTTAAAGTGCAAAGCACAGGTTTCAGGAATCAACTTTGTTTTTCTTTGTGATTGTTGAACTTCAAGTTGTTCAACAAAACTATCCCAAGTTTCAATATTGGTGGTACGTAAACTGTTTTCGGTTGAATTTCGTTTTTCACTAATATAACTACTAATTCTATCACCGATATTAACACCACTAATTGTATTGAAAGTAACATTGAGTTTATCTTCAAGCCAAGTATAAATTCTCATTTGATAGTTGCTATCAAATCCTTTAACCTTGGTCTTAACATTATTTGCACGTTCAGCATAAGCATCATAGGTCATCGAATAGGTGTTCATATATGTTAATTTTTGATTACCACTAGCAGTGGTTGGGAAGTCTGGATTCTTTCCACTAGTACTTGCATTAGTTAATGGGTTTTCATTTGCATAATATTCATTTAATGGAACATTATATGTTTCGCCATTATTAGTGACTGTCTTATTTTCTTCAAGAGCACTTCGGTTGACAACAATGAAGTGAATTCCTTGATAACTAGAAGTTCCAGCACGAACAACAATAATAGGATTTCCATCATTATCGCAAAGAATCTTACGAACAGTGGTCCCAGTATAATTGCCTTCATCATCATAATTTTTAATCTTAACGTCTTGGAAACCATCCATGCTAGCATATTCGCTATTAGTGTTTCCGTTAGTCCATTTTCCATTACTATCTAAATCGGTGTAATGTTCGTTAAGTAAATCACCTTCATCTTCCTTAGTTGGATTGCTTCCAGATAAATCATCAGGAGTAATGAAAGCTAGATTGTGATTATTGAAATATTTGTTAAACAAAACATTACGTGGATAGTAAGTAGCATCGCCATCATTGACGACTTTATTTGAACTATCAACAGTAACATCTTTTAATTCTTCCATCTTAGTTAAAGCACCATATGGAATTGAAGCAATTCCTAAGGACTTTAAATAATTCTCATCAGTTGATGGGATTGAGAAAGGATTACTTGTAGTAGCAAGTGATTTATTAACTTCTTCATTAGTATTGAAATAAGTATCATAAGCATAAATACCTAATTTAAATTCATTAACGTAAGAAGTTGATGTATCCATAATTCCAAGATCACCGAAAGCGGTCTTTGAACCAGTATCATCACTTAAATCTTCGGCGATTTGACCAAAATTTGTACCTTTAGCAAGTTCACTAACTGCTAAATATAAGTTTTGAACATTTGTGCTTGAAATTTGTCCATTATAATAGGCACCACTTGAAGCATCAACATTAATTAAAATATGTTTAACGTGATATGGAAGTCTTTGTGTAAGATAACCACTATCGCCCCAGAATAAGTTATTAGTTTGTTCATCGGAAGCATCTGTAGTAGAATCTTTCTTCCAAGTTTTGAATGAATCATAATAAGTATCTTCAAGTTTTGTCTTGTATTGGGTAAGTTGTAATTTAAGCAATAATTCTTCTTCACTTCGTTTTGAAGCAGCGATATCACTTAATTCTGAATCTAAAATCTTTTCCCATTCAGTATCGTAAGACGTTCCATTGTCAGTAGCGGAAGTTGAAGCCTTTGACTTATAACTGTTTAAGTCAATCGTTGCTTGCTTATCGCATTCTGCTTTAACGTTTTTGTTGTCGGCAAGTGTAAACCATTCTCTAACCATAACATTGTAAATCGCGTTGTAGTAATTCTCAGTACTGTCTTGGTTAGATCCAGTATATTTTTCGAATAATTCATCAGCGGTATAGTTTGTTTGCGTACCATTAGCGTCTTTAAATGAGACTAAGACGTTACCGTTCGCATTAACTTCATTACAACCAGCTAAAGAAAGCAAACCTACAGTTGTAGCTGCAAGTACCAAAATCCTTTTGCTTTTCTTCATGAGTATAAACCTCCATATATAAATAAAATCTATTATAAAAATAGCAATTTACATTTTATACTTAATAGGACTTAAACACAACTAAAAATCCTTAATTAAATGCTATCTTATACTAAAGTATAAATATTAATTATCGTTTTATTTGTCATTAGAACCGAATTGATATACAATAACAAAGATTTAAAGGCAGGAAACGTATGAACGAATTGGTTATAAAAGATTTACATGTTAACGCAGGTAATAAAGAAATTCTAAAAGGTGTTAATTTAACAATAAAAAAAGGTGATTTTCTCGCTTTATTAGGGCCAAATGGCCATGGAAAGTCTACATTATTAGCAGCAATTATGGGAAATCCCCATTATGAAGTTACAAAAGGTTCAATTACTTTTGATGGAAAAGACGTTCTTAAAATGAGTGTTGACGAAAGAAGTAAAGCCGGCTTATTTTTAGGGTTCCAAAATCCATACGAAATTCCTGGAGTAATTAGTGCAGATTTTTATAAATCAATGATAAATGTAAGAAACAAAGAGCACGTTTCTTTATATAATTTTTATAAGTCATTAGAAACCGCTTCAAAAGAAGTTAAGATTCCAATGGAGATGGTAAATCGAAGTTTAAATGATGGATTTAGTGGTGGCGAAAAGAAGAGAAACGAAATTCTTCAAATGGTTTTATTAAATCCTAAATTTGTTATGCTTGATGAAATTGATAGTGGACTTGATGTTGATGCAATTAATGTTGTAAGTGATGTAATTAATAAACAAAAAGAGAAGGGTTCTTCTTTTATTGTTATATCTCACTATGCACGTTTATTTGATTTAATAAAACCAAATAGAACTGCAGTTATGATTAATGGAAAAATTGCTGTTGAAGGTGGTCCAGAAATCTTCAAACGTATTGATCAAGAAGGTTATGAATGGATTAAATCTGAACTTGGAATTGAAGTAGAAAAAGACACCAAAGAAATGAATAAAGTATCGATTGGCGTTTGTGCGACAAAGGAATTATCTAAGAATGGAACTAAGTAGTAATTCATTAATCCAAGCGGGATTTGAGTGGGTTTTTGAGAAATCCGATACAATTAGAGCATCATTAGAAAACGTTTCTAATAATGTTAGTTTTGTTATTCTTCCAAATGTAGATATTGATTTATATTTAGATAAAATCTCTAAAGAAAATCATTTAACTTTCTTTGTAAACGAGAATTCAAATCTTAAATTACATATAGTAAATAATAAAGAAGAAAACTCCTTTGATATTCTTGGTGAAGTAAAAGAAAATGGTTCAATTAGAATTTATTTTGCTGATTTATCAAACGTAAATTGTAAGTTAAATTCTAATGTAATTTTATTAGGTAAAAATTCAACTGGAAAGTTTAGATTTTCGTCAGTTGCAAACGCAAATGTTCTTAAAAAATATAACGTTGGTTTTGATCAATTAGGCGAAGGCACAAATAGTTTATTTGAAGGCTATGGTGTGGCTTTAAAAAATGGTGAAATTGATGCTAAAGGTATCAGTCATATAGAAAAAGATAGTATAAAATCTATTGCAAATCAAAAAGTAAAAGTCATTCTTTTTGATAAAGATAGTAAAGCAAAAGCAAGCCCAACTTTAAGGATTGATTGTGATGATATTGTTGCAAACCATGCTTGCGCAATTGGGTCATTGAATGAAGACCATATTTTCTATTTAAAGAGTAGAGGATTAAATGAACAAGATGCGAGAAAATTAATTACTCTTGGATATCTTATTCCAATCGAAGAATATTTTGATGAAAAGGGAAAAGAATTGATTCAATCATATATAAAGGAGAATTTTTAATATGTTAAATGTTGAAGAAATAAGAAAAGACTTCCCAATGTTTAAGAATAACGAAAACATGCAAGGACATCGTTTTTGTTACCTTGATAATGCAGCAACAAGTTTTAAACCACAAAGCGTAATTGATGCTTGTGATTTATATTATGAAAAAGAAACTGCAAATGCTCATCGTGGTGATTATGATTTAGCATATTCCGTCGATACAATGGTTGATAGTGTTCGTGAAAAAGTTGCTAAATTTATTAATGCTAAAAAGGAAGAAATTGTTTTTACATCTGGCGCATCAATGTCGCTTAATTTAATCGCGTTTGGTTATGGATTTAAATTCTTAAAAGAAGGAGACGAAATTCTTCTAACTGAAGCCGAACATGCTAGTAATGTTTTACCTTGGTTTAAGGTAAAAGAGTTAACAAAATGTTCAATAAATTACATCCCTTTAAGTAAAGAAGGAAGATTAACTCCTGATGCTCTTAAAAAAGTCATAAATAAACACACTAAAATTGTTTCGGTAGCTCAAGTTACTAACGTTTTAGGATATAAGATTGATATCAAAGCGATTGCTAAAATATGCCATGATAACGGCACTATTTTAGTTGTTGATGGAGCACAATCAGTTCCTCATATGAAGGTTGATGTTAAAGATTTAGATTGCGATTTTATTATTTTTAGTGGACATAAGATGTGTGGTCCAACTGGGACTGGAGTGATGTATGGGAAGTTCAATTTATTATGTGAAATGAACGCTTTAATGGTCGGTGGAGGCGATAACGCTAGATTTGATCTTTGTGGCAATGTTGCTCTTCTTGAACCACCAGCAAAATTTGAAGCTGGAACCCAAAATCTTGCAGGTATTTATGGACTTGGTGCAGCAGTTGATTATCTATCAAAAATTGGTATGGATAATGTTGAAGAATATGAAACTGAATTAAGAAAATATGCCATTTCTAAGCTTGAAGAACTTGATAACGTGATTATTTACAATAAAGAAGCCGAAACTGGAATCATTACAATTAATGTTAAGGGAGTCTTTCCACAAGATGAAGCGACTTACTTAAATAGCAAAGGAATTTGCGTAAGAAGTGGTCAACATTGTGCAAAACTCTTACTGGATTTTTTAAAGACCGTTGGTACGGTTCGTATCTCGCTTTATTTTTATAACAATAAAGCAGATATCGACCAATTAGTCGATGCTTTAAAGACAGGGGGAAATATCTTAGATGCTTACTTTTAGTCCTGAAATGATGAGAGAAATCATCATGGATCATTATTCAACTCCTCTTCACAAAAAGAAGCCAGAAAACCCAAGCGAATATTTTCAAGTTCGTATGGATTCTACTAGTTGCATAGATGACATAACCGTTTATATAAAGGTTGTTAAAGATAAAATTGTTGATGCAATGTTTGATGGTGTTGCTTGTACAATATCAACTGCTTCTACTGATATTATGTGTGATTTAGTTATTGGAAAAACACTTAAAGAAGCTGAAAATATTTTTACTCAATACACAAATATGATTTATGAAAAACCTTACGATAGTGAAGTTTTAGGAGAAGCATTAGTTTTTATTAACACTTCTAAACAAGCTGCAAGAATTAAATGCGCAACTATTGGTTGGAATGGACTTGAGAAAATTATGAAGGAAGATTGCCACGATGAAGAAAAGTGATATCAATTTAAATGAAGAATATAAATATGGATTTAAGGATAAAGATACCTCAATTTTTAATAGTGGTTTAGGTTTAAATGAAGATAAGGTTCGTTTAATTTCAAAAATGAAGAATGAGCCTGATTGGATGCTACAATTTAGACTTGATGCATATCACAAATTTGTTAAAATGCCTATGCCAAGTTTTGGTCCAGATTTAAGTAATCTTGATTTCGATAGTTACACTTATTTTACGCGTTATGGTGCTGAAGAAAATAGTTGGGATAAAGTTCCTGAAACTATTAAAAATACTTTTAATAAATTAGGAATTCCTGAAGCCGAAAGAAAGTATCTTGCTGGAGCGGCAACTCAATATGAATCAGAAATGATTTATCATAATATGCTTAAAGAAGTTGAAGATAAAGGCGTTGTTTTCCTTTCAACCGATATGGCATTAAAGAAATATCCAGATTTATTTAAAAAGTATTTTGGAACTGTAGTTCCTGTTGCTGATAATAAATTTACAGCATTAAATGGTGCGGTTTGGAGCGGAGGTAGTTTTATCTATGTTCCAAAGAATGTCAAACTTGATAAACCACTACAATCCTACTTTAGAATTAATAATGAAAAGACAGGTCAATTTGAAAGAACCTTAATTATTGTTGATGAAGGTGCAGATGTGCACTATGTAGAAGGATGTACAGCTCCTATATATTCTAAAGATAGCTTACATGCAGCTGTTGTCGAAATTGTTGTTTTAAAAGGTGGGAAATGTCGTTATTCTACCATTCAAAATTGGTCGAATAACATTGTTAATCTTGTCACAAAAAGAGCGGTTTGTTTCGAAAACGCAACTATGGAATGGATTGATGGAAACATTGGTTCACAAGTAAATATGAAATATCCTGCTTGTGTTTTAAAAGGCGAAGGAAGTAAGGGATTATGTATTTCTATCGCAGTTGCAGGAAAAGGACAGTATCAAGATGCAGGAGCACGTATGATACATGAAGCAAAAAACACAACAAGTGAAATTATTTCTAAGTCTATAGTTAGAAATGGTGGAGTTAGTAATTATCGAGGTACATGTAGAATTAAACCTGATGCAATCAACTCAAAAGCACACGTGCAATGTGATACTTTGATTCTTGATAGCATTTCAAAATCAGATACAATTCCTACAAACGAATGTTTAAACAATTCTTCTTACCTAGAACATGAAGCGACAGTAAGTAAAATTGATGAAGATAAATTATTTTATTTGATGAGTCGTGGAATTAGTAAAAAAGATGCAACTCAAATGATTATTATGGGATTTATTGAACCATTTTCAAAAGAGTTACCTATGGAATATGCTGTTGAATTAAATCAATTAATTAAGATGGATATGGATGGAAGCGTTGGCTAGAAATATGAAAGAAAATTATGATGTAATTGTTGTTGGTGGTGGACATGCTGGAATAGAAGCTTGCTTAGCTTGTGCTAATCGAGGTTTTTCAACTCTTTTAATTTGCTTAAATTTTAAAATGGCTGGAAATTTACCATGCAATCCATCAATTGGTGGAAGCGCCAAAGGAATTATCGTTCGTGAAATTGATTCTTTAGGTGGTTATATGGGTATTGCTGCAGACCATGAGTATTTACAAATGAAGATGTTAAATACCGCAAAAGGCCCTGGAGTTCAATGTTTACGTGCTCAAGCGGATAAAAAAAGATATCCTCATTATTTACAAGAACATCTTAAATCAGTCAAAAATCTAGATATTTTAGAAGGCATGGTTACTGATGTTATTCATGAAAATAATAAGATTGGTGGCGTTGTTGTAAAAGATGAAAAAATATATAGTAAAGCGGTTATTTTAGCCACCGGAACTTATATGGATAGCGATATTTTACGTGGTCACACAAAGTTTATGGGTGGTCCAGATGGAGAACAACCTTCGATTGGTTTAAGTGATTCATTACGTAAAATGGATATAACTTTAATAAGATTAAAAACTGGTACTCCACAAAGAATTGCGAAGGAATCAATTGATTTTACAAAAGCTGAAATCCAATTAGGAAACGTTGAAGACCAAGGGTTAAGTTATGAAACTACAAAATTTATTCCAATTAAAGATCAAATTCCTTGTTGGTTAATTTATACTCAACCTGAAACTCACCAAATCATTAGAGATCATTTACTTGATTCAGCAATGTATGGTGGAATGGTACATGGAGTTGGTCCACGTTATTGTCCTTCGATTGAAGATAAAATTGTTAGATTTAGTGATAAACCAAGACATCAATTATTTTTGGAACCAGAAAGTTACGATACTAATAGTATTTATTTGCAAGGTTTCTCAACTAGTATGCCTGAAAATATTCAAGACTTAATGGTACATAGTTTACCAGGATTAGAAAACGCAAAAATTCTTAAATATGCTTACGCAATTGAGTATGATGCTCTTGATCCTACTCAATTTGATAGTTCTTTAATGGTCAAAAAATGGCCAGGTTTATTTATTGCTGGTCAAATTTGTGGAACTAGTGGGTATGAAGAAGCAGCTGGTTTAGGAATTATGGCTGGAATTAATGCTGGTAATTGGCTTAAAGGAATTGAGCCTTTTGTTCTTAAAAGAGACGAGGCATATATTGGTGTTATGATTGATGATTTAATCACTAAAGGCACAAAAGAACCTTATAGATTATTATCATCAAGAGCCGAATATCGTTTACTACTTAGAAGTGATAATGCAGATATGCGACTAACAGAATATGGCCACAAATATGGTCTCATTAACGAAGAAAGATACTCCAAATTCTTAGATAAGAAAGAGAAGATTGAAGCGATTAAAAAACTTCTTAAAGAAAAACATTTTGGAACCAATAGCAAAGTAAATGATTACTTAGTTGAACTTGGTTATACACGTTTAGATAATGGTATTAGTGCTACTGAAATTTTAAAAAGAAACAACGTAAACTATCATCGTTTAAAAGATTATCTTGATATACCAAGTAATTTAGAATTAACTCCAAGTGGTGAAGAAGAACTTGAAGTTAGTATTAAATATGAAGGCTATATTAACGAGCAAAGAAGAGAAGCTAATAAATTAAGAAAACTTGAAGAAGTAAAACTTAGTAGCGATATTGACTATAAACATATGGATGGTTTAGCTCTCGAAGCTAGACAAAAACTTGCTGCTGTTCAACCTAAAACTATTGGTCAAGCAAGTAGAATTAGTGGAGTAAATCCTAGCGATATTGCTGTTTTAATATTATATTTAAAGCGAGATAAGAAATTATAAAAATGAAATTTAGCAATTATTCACCTGAAATTAACGCAAAATTAGAAGATTATAAAAATCTTGTTTTAAGCGAGAATGAAAAGATGAATTTAACTGCTATTACTGATGAAAAAGAGTTTATTGAAAAGCATTTTTACGATTCTTTATTACCTACTGAATGTGTAAATTTTAATAATAAGAGTGTATTAGATATAGGAAGTGGGGCTGGTTTTCCGGGAATCCCACTTGCTATTTTATATGGCAACACAAAATTTACTCTTCTTGAACCAATGCAAAAAAGATGTAATTTTTTAAGTGACGTAATCAATAAGCTTCATTTGGAAAATGTTAAGGTAATTTGTAAAAGAGCAGAAGACATAACCGAAAACGAAAGAGAGAAGTATGATATTGTTGTTTCTCGAGCAGTTAGTAGTTTACCAATTTTGCTTGAAATTTGTACCCCATATTTGAAGAATGGCGGTTCTTTTATTTCTTATAAGGGTTTGAAATATCAGGATGAAATTGATATGTCAAAATCAGCTCTAAAATCATTGAATTGCCATGTCGCATTTGTGCAAATGAGAAAATTGCCTATTACAAAAGAAGAAAGATTTAATATAATAATTAAGAAGGATAAAAATACTCCAAGAAAGTTTCCACGAAATTTTTCTCAGATTAAAAAGAAACCATTATGATGCAAAAAATTATAGCTATAGCAAACCAAAAAGGTGGTGTTGGCAAAACAACAACCGCAATCAATTTATCTGCTGGTTTAGCTTCTATGGACCGCAAGGCTTTGCTTATTGATCTTGATCCACAAGGTAATTCAAGTAGAGGACTTGGAGTTGATATTACTCTTATTAATAAGAATGTTTTTGATGCCTTAATTTTGGATGTTGATGTAAATAAAATTATTCGAAAAACAATGATGAAGAATCTGGATTTGATTCCTGCAAATCTAAAATTATCAAATTTAGAAAACGAAATTAATCAAAAAAGTTTGCAACCATTCTTTGTTTTGAAGAATATGATTTCTACTATAACTAAAAAATATGATTATATAATCATTGATTGCCCACCTTCACTTGGCATCTTATGTTTAAACGCTTTAACAGCTGCAACAAGCGTATTAGTTCCTGTCCAATGTGAGTATTTCGCAATGGAAGGTTTAGCGCAAATCTTAGCAACTATTACTAATGTTCAAAGTGCCTATAATAAAGGTTTAATTATTGAAGGTTTCTTATTAACAATGTATGAACCTCATGCAAATATTGGTAAAGAAGTCGTAAGTCAAGTACGCAACTTGTTTAGAGAAACAACATTTAACGTAATGATTCCTCGTAATATTTCTTTAAGCGAAGCAAGTGCACGTGGCATGCCTGCAATTCTATATCGTCCAACTAGCGCTGGAAGTTTAGCGTATCTTCAATTAACTAGAGAGGTTATTGATCATGAAAGAGACTAAACAAAGGATTATAAAGTCTAATTTAAAAACTTTACTTAAAAGATATAGTCGTAGTGATGCTTTTAAAAACTTAGAGTCTGGGTTTAATCAAGAATCCATTCATAAGATTAGTCCTAAAATTATTAATGATTCAAAATATCTTAAAAAGATTTCTTTTACTCCTGAAGAATTAGAAGAGTATAAAGAAGGATTAAAATCATCTATTTATCAACCACTTGTTGTGAGAATGGTTGGAAATTCCTATGAAATTGTTGTTGGTAGACATTTTTTATATGCAGCAAAAGAATTAAATTTAGAAACAATTGATTGTCTTGTAAAAACATTTAGCGATGAAGAAGCTTTACTTGTTACTGCATCTTTCTTACGAGGATTAAAAGGGACCCAGGTAGTTGAAGAAGCTTGTATTTGTTATTATCTCAAAAAAGATTTTAATTATAAAAACAAGGATTTATGCAATCTTTTTAAACAATCCCCATCTCAAGTATCAAATATTATTCGCTTATCTGAACTTGATTCAAAAGTGTTTTCTTTAATTGCAAAAAACAAAATAAGTTATGGACATGCAAAGGCTTTTTCACGTCTTAATAATGAAGAAATTAATTATGTTGTGAACGAAATATTAGATAAGCATCTTAGCGTTAGAGAAACCGAACAACTTGTGCATTCTATTAATAACAATTCGGAAATAAATAGTAATATTATTGTTACAAAAAATAAAATTACTTTAAGCTTTGATTCTAAAGCAAAAAAGGATGAGGCATTAAAACGAATTGAAAAATATGTTAAAAGAGGAAAGATTAGGTTTTAGTTATGAACGATAGAAGAAGAAAGATTTTAAAATTAATTGCTCGTGTTTCAATATTTGGTTCATTATCAATTATTCTATATATGGTTCCTGGTTTACAATTTGGTTTGCCATTTACGCCAGGTTTTTTAAAGATTCATTTAGATGAAATCCCAGTATTATTAGCTGGGTTTGCTTATGGAACGCCTACTGCAGTAGCTTTGATTGTGATTAAAAGTATCTTTAAATTAATAACCGATATTCCTGAGACTATGGGTGTTGGTGTTTTAGCTGATTTTATATATGGTTGCGCCCTTTGCATTCCTGCTTGTTTGATTTATAACCATAAAAGAACCTTTAGTGGGGTAATTATTTGTATTTCAGTAGGACTCGCTTCTAATTTAATCTTTTCTTGTATAGTTGGTCTTTATACAATTTACCCTTTATATGCTAATATTTATGGAACTCAAACTATTGTTAATATGTTTAAAGTTTTTGATAATTCCATAAATTCGATCACAGATTTTAAAATAGCTTATGAATTTTTGCTTCCATTTAACTTTATAAAAGATGCGATTGTTATTCTTGTTATGCTATTAATTTATAAACCAATGCGAATAATAAT
>Ga0265294_10008156_pt1 | contig 12287 bp, 12 predicted proteins | sample MunlanPumphouse3_FD_192504 | JGI IMG/M metagenome (GOLD analysis project Ga0265294, IMG submission 192504) | Groundwater microbial communities from a municipal landfill in Southern Ontario, Canada - Pumphouse #3 | ecosystem: Environmental > Aquatic > Deep subsurface > Groundwater | place... | reverse complement strand
GGCGATGCAGGAGCGGCAGGTGACTATCGGAGAAGAGACGTATCGCCTGCCCGACCCGTTCTTGGTGATGGCCACCCAGAACCCGATCGAGCAGGAGGGTACCTATCCGCTGCCCGAAGCGCAGGTGGACCGTTTCATGCTGAAGGTGGTGATCACCTATCCCTCGCGCGAAGAGGAGAAACAGATCATCCGGCAGAACATCTTTGAGCCGGTGACCATCGATCGGCCGGTGATCACTACCGCGGAGATCTTAGAAGCACGCAAGGTGGTGCGGGAGGTATATATCGATGAGAAGATCGGTCGGTATATTGTAGATATTGTTTTTGCCACCCGCTTCCCTGACCAGTTCGGGATGGCGCACCTGAAAGAGATGATCGGCTTCGGTGCTTCACCGCGTGCCTCCATCAACCTGGCGTTGGCAGCCCGCGCCTTCGCGTTCATCAAACGACGCGGCTATGTGATTCCCGAGGATATCCGGGCAGTCTGCCACGACGTACTGCGTCATCGCATCGGACTCACTTACGAGGCGGAAGCGAACAATATGACCTCCGAGGAGATCATCAGCGAGATCCTTAACAAGGTGGAGGTACCCTGATCGACCGACAGCGCCGCACAGAATATTTACCCGACTCTGTAATCAATATTTTCCTACGGGAAAAACGCAATTCTATGGAACCAACCGACCTGATCAAAAAAGTACGTCACATCGAAATAAAAGCACGTGGCCTCTCGCGAAATATCTTCGCCGGTGAGTATCATTCCGCTTTTAAAGGGCGTGGCATGGCTTTTTCGGAGGTGAGAGAGTACCGCTACGGGGATGATATGCGCGACATCGACTGGAACGTCACGGCACGGTACAACCGACCCTATATCAAAATCTTTGAAGAGGAGCGGGAGCTGACCGTGATGCTGATGATTGATGTGTCGGGGAGTCTCGGCTTCGGTTCCCGATCGGTGCTCAAGCGCGACATGGTGGTGGAGATCGCTGCTACGCTGGCATTTTCGGCGATTCAGAACAATGACAAGATCGGCGTGATCTTCTTCACCGATAAGGTGGAGAAGTTTATTCCCCCCCAGAAAGGAAGAAAGCATATCCTCTTCATCATCCGCGAGATCCTGGGTTTTACGCCGGAAAGCAGCGGTACGGACCTGAATATGGCGCTGCGTTATATGACTAACGCCATCAAGAAGAGATGCACCGCCTTCCTGATCTCCGATTTCATTGATCCGAACGATTATCAGAAAGCACTGCAGATCGCCAACCGCAAGCATGATCTGGTGGCCATTCAGGTCTATGATGTGTTAAGCACTGCCCTCCAGCCCATCGGACTGATGAAGGTGCGGGATCCGGAGACGGGTGGGGAACGATGGATCAACACCTCCTCCAAGCAGGTGCGCGAGCAGTACCGCAGCTGGTGGAACACGCTGCAGGAGAAGAAGCTTACCGCTTTCCGCCAAAGCGGGGTGGACAATATATCGGTTTCTACCGAGAGTGATTATGTGAAGTCGTTATTACAACTATTTCAACAAAGAAGATAAGCTTGACTACCAAAAGAGTATATATCGTACGGGTGCGCACCGGGGTGTTGGCAGCTCTTGCCCTCCTCCTTGGCGGCACGCTCCATGCGCAGCGGGCATCGGTGCAGGCTACCGTGCAACCCACCGAGATCCTGATTGGCGAGCAGGCGCTGATCAACCTGAAGGTGATCACCCCGAAAGATAAGATCATCCATTTTCCGGTGTATGAGAAAGAGATCATCCCCGGCATTGAGGTGATAGCCATGCTGCCGCCCGATACCACGGTCGAGAATAATGTGATGACCCTCAATTTTAAATACCTGGTCACTTCGTTCGACTCAACGCTCTATTATGTACCGCACATCCCTGTTTTTGACGGCAGGGATACCATCTACTCCAACTCATTCGGGTTGAAGGTCTCCTCTCCCGCGCTCTCCGATTCCACGCTGGCCTATCTGGATCAGATCAACAAGGGAGAGACCGACTCCATCGATTTCAACCGGCTTCAGCTCAATGACATCAAGGCGGTGCGCAAAGCCCCGTTTGTCTGGACCGATTATTTGTGGCTGCTCTGGATCGTGTTGGGGGGGATGCTCCTGCTCGCGCTGATCGGAGTGGTGATCTACCTGGTGCTGCGGAAAAAGAGAACGGGTTTCTTCTTCAAACCACCCGAGGTGCTGCCGGCGCATCTGCGTGCCATCAGGGATCTCGACAGGCTGAAGCAGGAGAAGATCTGGCAGCAGGGAAGAGAGAAAGAGTTTTACAGCCGCCTGACGGATATTCTGCGTTCTTATATCTGTGAGCGGGAAGGGATCCAGGCTATGAAGATGACTTCGGGTGAGATCCTGAAGGAGATTCGCAAGGTGTGTGAGACCGACTCAGTGTACGACAACCTGAAGCAGATCCTCTCCACTGCCGACCTGGTGAAGTTCGCCAAATACAGGCCGTACCCCGATGAGAACGACCTGAGTATGGTGAACGGTTATTTCTTCGTGAATCAGACAAGGGAACATGATCCGTTTCCCGATCAGAAACAAAAGGAAATGAAAGAGAACCGAAATTTTTCGGAAAACAATTAAGTGTGAATGGGCATGGAATTTTTGCATCCTCAATATCTTTATCTGTTGCTGTTGCTGATCCCGCTGATAGTCTGGTACGTGGTGCGCCTTTCCCGTACCCAGGCTTCTTTCACGCTCGCTTCTACCCATGCGTTCAAAGAGATGAAGCCCGACTTCAGGGCATATATGCGCCACTTCCCGTTTCTTTTGCGACTGCTTTCCTTGACCCTGGTGATCATCGTGATTGCACGCCCCCAGTCGGTGAGCAGCTGGGAAGAGTCGGAGACGCAGGGGATCGATATTGTGCTGGCTCTCGATGTCTCCGGCTCCATGCTGGCACAGGATCTGCAGCCCGACCGCCTGCAGGCGGCCAGGAAGGTGGCCGCCGAATTCATTACCGATCGCGGCAACGACAACATCGGACTGGTGATCTTTGCCGGTGAGAGCTTCACCCAGTGTCCGCTCACCACCGACCACAAGATCCTGTTGAATCTGCTGAATGAGATCAACTTCGGCATGATCGACGACGGAACGGCCATCGGACTCGGACTGGCTACCTCGGTGAACCGACTCAGGGAAAGCCAGTCTCAATCGAAGGTGGTGATCCTGCTGACCGACGGAACCAATAACAGCGGGCAGATTGCACCGCTCACGGCAGCCGACCTGGCACGATCGTACGGGATACGGGTCTATACGGTAGGCGTCGGTACCAAAGGAATGGCTCCCACACCGGTAAGTACTCCCTTCGGCATTCGGATGCAGAATATGCCGGTGGATATTGATGAGAAGACACTCACCGAAATTGCAGCCATGACCGGCGGACAGTACTTCCGTGCACAGGATACGGAGGGGTTGCGACAGGTATACAATGAGATCGACGAGATGGAGAAGTACCTGATCAGCGTACAGAACGTCACCCGCCGGCAGGAGCTGTTCCTGCCCTGGGCACTTGCCGCCCTGGCATTGATCTTGCTGGAGCTGCTGCTCAGACGCACCTGGTTAAGGAATGTCCCCTGATCTTGGCTTCGGGGGATGAGAGATAGCTGGAATAATTGAACAAAGAGAATCGCAAGGATCATGTTTAGATTTGGAAATCCGGAATATTTATGGCTGTTTACGGCCATGCCGCTGTTACTGGCTGCTTACCTCTATCTGAATATCCGAAAGAGAAGGGATGTCCAGAAAATGGGCCGGCTCTCCACTCTCAGGATGATGATGCCGGAGCTCTCGCTGAAGCGTTCCTATCTGAAGTTCTGGCTGATCTTCGTTGCACTGTGCACCGGCATCTTTCTCATTGCCCGTCCCCAGTTTGGCACCAAGGTAGAGACGGTGGAGAAGGAGGGGATCGAACTGGTTGTCGCCATGGATGTCTCCAACTCGATGCTTGCCCGGGATCTCTCGCCCGACCGACTGACCTGTGCGCGACAGATCCTCTCCCGGCTGATCGATGTACGCAAGAACGACAAGGTGGCTCTGATCGTTTTTGCCGGTGAGGCATATGTGCAGATGCCCCTCACTTCCGATACCCAGTCGGCAAAGATCTTCCTGCACACCATCGATCCCTCGCTGGTGCCGGTGCAGGGAACGGCAATCGCGCAGGCTATTCGCTTGGGATTGAGCTCGTTCTCGACAGACAAGGAGGTCAGCAAGGCAATGGTGATCATCACCGACGGGGAGGATCATGAGGGTAACGCATCCGAGGCGGCTGCTGAAGCGGCTAAGGCGGGTGTGATGATCAATGTGCTGGGGGTGGGTTCACCCCAGGGCGCTCCTCTGCCCGACAACAAGGGCAGCAACAATTATCTGGCCGATAACGAAGGGAACGTCGTAGTGTCGCGCCTCAATGAAGAGATGTGTATGGAGATTGCCCGAAACGGGGGGGGGCTCTATGTGCGTGCCGACAATTCAAACAGGGCGATCCGTGCACTGGAGGCGCAGCTGAATGAACTGGAAACCACCCGTACCGCTTCGCTCTCCTATTCCGAATACGATGAACAATTTCCTCTGCTGGCCTGGATCCTGCTGGTGATCCTTTTGGCAGAGATTCTGATTTATGACAAGAAAAACAGGTTATTCAGAAACGTGAGGTTATTCAAATGAACAGAACGATGATCAAACAGGGCTTGTTTTTCCTGATAATGGCCTGCATGCCATTGTCGATGATGGCGCAGAAAGAGGTCAGGAAAAACATCCGAAAAGGCAATAAGGTATATCAGCAACAGAAATTCTCCGAGGCTGCCGGCTTTTATGAGCAGGCGGTGAAAGAGAATCCTGCTTCCCGTGAGGCTCTTTTTAATCTGGGGAACACCCTCTACCGGCAAAAAGAGTGGGTCAAGGCGGCCGAACAGTATCGGCACTTCGTCACCCTGGAGCAGGAAAACCCGGTAGAAGCTGCTGCCGGCTGGCACAACATCGGCAATACCCTGTTGCAGAAAAAAGAGCTGCAGCAATCGATGGAAGCCTATAAGATGGCGCTGCGCCTGAACCCTCAGGACAACGAGACACGTTATAACCTGGCAGTGGTGCAGAAAATGATTCAGGATCAGAAGAATAAACAGAACCAGGATCAGAACCAGGATCAGAACCAGCAGCAGCAGGATCAGCAGCAACAGCAACCGCAGCAACAGCAACCGCAGCAACAGCAACCGCAGCAACAGCAACCGCAGCAGGATCAGCGGGCGGAACAACCCAAACAGCCCGAACAGATGTCGCGCGACAATGCCCGCCAATTGCTGCAGGCCATCGAACAGGATGAACAGCAGACACAGCAGAAGGTGCAGCAGATCAAGGCAGAGGAGAGGGAACAGAAAGCTGAAGAGAACAAACGAAACAACAGAAACTGGTAGGGTGGAGTAGCAGATGAAAAAAAACAAAAACATACAACCGCATCTACTCCTTTTTGGGGTATTGCTTACCGCCTATGCCGCCATGGCTCCGGCCCAGGTGACCTTTAAAGCTTCCGCTCCCGCAACGGTGGTGGAAGGAGAGCAGTTCCGGTTAAGTTATGTGCTCAACAAAGAGGGCCGTGACCTGCGCCTGCCCGATCTTTCCGGGTTCGATCTGCTGTTTGGCCCCAGTACCTCTACCAGCTACAGTCAGCGTACCATCAACGGGAAGACCACCTCCGAGACGTCGGTGGCTTATACCTATATCCTGATGGCAAAGAAGGTGGGGAGCTACACCATCCCTGCAGCCTCCATCACCGTCGATGGCAGCAGCTATCACTCAAACACCCTGCAGATCAAAGTACTGCCGCCCGATAAGAGCTCCCCGCAGGCTTCGGGAGGAGGAAACAGGCAACAGGAGAGTGCTGCCTCCGCGGGAACAGGATCCGCAACGGTATCGGCCAGTGATGCCTTTATCCGGGCGATCATTTCGAAGAACACGGTCTATGAACAGGAGGGTTTTACCGTCACTTTCCGGCTTTATACCACCCTGCAGGTGATCAATTTCGGGAAGATTCAGTTTCCCGAGTTTGAGGGATTTATGGTGGAGGAGATAGATCTTCCTCAGAATAAACAGCTGCAATTAGAGCGTTACAACGGCAGGAACTACTATACAGCCGATCTGCGCAAGACACTCCTCTTTCCACAGCGTCCCGGTAAGATAACCATTCCTTCAGGCAGCCTGGAGATGGTCTTCTCTGTCTCCTCCGGCAAGCAGGTGTCTACTTTCTTCGGCCCGCAGGAGGTGATGGTGGATGTGAAAAAGGAGTTGAGAACCAATCCGCTGGATGTGCATGTGAAGCCGCTGCCTGCCGGCAAGCCGGCAAGTTATGCCAATGCGGTGGGGAGCTTTACGCTGAAACCGACGTTCAATCCCGCCGAAACAAGGGCTAACGAAGCCGTCACCCTGCAGCTGGAAATATCGGGTACCGGAAACCTGAAGCTGATCCGCAATCCGGAGGTCTCCTTCCCGAAGAACTTCGAGGAATATGATCCTACGGTGGACAATGTGTTCAACGTGGCCCCCAACGGACTCACAGGGATGAGGCGAATAGCGTATATGGCCATTCCGCGCAACGAAGGTGATTACACCATTCCACCCGTGGAATTTACCTATTTCGATCCCGCGGCCGGAGCATACAAAACCCTTACCACACCCGCGTACCGGCTAAAGGTTACCAAAGGTGAGCCGGGAAGTGCACCGGCTACCCGTTTTGTCAACCGTCAGGAGGTAAAGGCGGAACAGGATATCCGTTTTCTGAAAACAGAAAAGCCGGATTTTCAGCTCCGAGGCCGTTTTTTTGTGGGTTCTGCCGGGTACTGGATGTGGTATCTGATTCCTTTGCTGTTGCTGATCACCTGTACCTTGATCAACAGAAAACATGCCCGGGAAAATGCCAATGTGGCGTTGATGCGTAACCGGAAAGCCAACAAGATCGCCATCCGGCGGTTGAAGCTGGCGGAGAGATATCTCCGGGAGCATCATAAGGAGAATTTTTATGAAGAAGTCCTTCGTGCCCTTTGGGGCTATTTCAGTGATAAGCTTTCCATACCGGTAGCAAGGTTGTCACGCGACAATGTAGAGGCGGAACTGAGAAATTACGGCATCGGTGAGGAGTTGATATCCCGTTTCCTGCAGATCCTCGACAACTGTGAGTTCGCGCGCTATGCACCGGCCGAAAGCGACACCCGGATGGACCAACTCTATCAGGATACGCTGGACGCCATCGGAGAGATGGAAAACCGATTAAAGAAAACAAAATGAGGCGGATGAAAATAATTCACTTTTTGACCCTTAGCCTGTTGTGTCTGCTTTATCCCACAACGGAAACAAAGGCACAGGATAGTACCCGTACCGCTCCGCAAGATACCCCCGGGAGGGGCACCGACACTGCTCCGGGTTCGTCGTTATCGACCGCTGAAGCTGCTGCGCAGGCATATCGGGAACAGGACTATACGAGAAGCATAGCGCTTTATGAAGAGTTCGTGGCTCAGGCCCTCGCAGAGAACAAAGAGTCGGCAGAGATCTATTACAACCTGGGAAATGCCTATTTCAGGGACAATCAGCTGGGCAGGGCTATCCTGAATTTTGAAAGGGCTCTCCTGCTGGATCCCGGTGACGGTGACATCCGACACAACCTGCATTTTACGCAGAACTTGACGGAAGACAGGATTGAACAGGCCGGGACTTTTTTTCTGCAAAACTGGTTCAGGGGTGTGAGAGATCTCAACAACTCCGACCGATGGGCGGTGATCGGTATCTTTGTCTTTCTTCTGTTCCTCTCCTGTGTGGCTCTCTTTTTGTTCGTGCGGCTTCTCTGGGCAAGGAAGACCGCCTTCTATAGCGGTATCTTCTTTTGCCTACTGATGATCGCCGCCAATATTTTTGCCTTTAGCCAGAAACAGGAACGAACCCGCCGCGATGGAGCCATTGTGATGGTGGGGGCTGCTTCGGTAAATGCTTCGCCCGACGAGAACAGCAACCGCCTGTTTGAACTCCATGAAGGAACAAAAGTGAGAATCAGAAACAGTGACGGAAACTGGTATGAAGTGGCGATCGCCAACGGCAGCGTAGGCTGGACAAAGAAGCAGAATGTGGAGATTATTTAAACAAGGAGGACGCGGCAGCAGACCACCCCTCTTTTGCTGCCGGCACTACCTTCCCCGAAAAAGCAAGATGCTATGAGAGAAGCTATTGAAAGCCTTCTTCCCCTGGAACGGAATCTGTTTTTCGCCCTGAACGGTAGCGATTCCCTGTTTCTGGATCATTTGATGTGGACCGTGAGCGGCCGGTTGATCTGGATCCCTCTGTTCCTGGCAATCATCTTTCTTTTTTTCTACCGGACACCCCGTAAGGAGGCATTCTTAGTCACTTTTTTCTTCGTTCTGGTTTTTGTCTTAAGCGATCAGGTTTCCTCCTCCTTTTTCAAGCCACTTTTTGAGCGGTTCCGGCCTACCTATCATCCCGCCTTTAAAGATCTGGTGGATATCGTCAACGGTTACCGGGGCGGCAGGTATGGTTTTATCTCCGGACATGCCACCAGCAGCTTCGGACTGGCTGTTTTCCTTTCCCTCCTGTTCCGGCATCGCGGATTGATCCTCACGGCGCTCTTCTGGGCAACACTCAACAGCTATACCCGGATCTACCTGGGGGTGCATTTCATCTCCGACATTGTGGCGGGCATGCTGGTCGGCACCCTGTTGGCCTTTCTGCTCTACCGGCTGATGAAGATACTCGAAAGCAGACTGCTTGCCGTCCATACCGCTTCCGGCGACCATTGCTACAGCCATAAACAGGGGTATTGCCTGACCTTGTTTATTCTCTTGTATCTCTTTCTTCTGATCGTTTTCAGCCCGCTGCTGGCCTCTCTGCCTCATTAGAAAAAACGGCCACGACAGAATCGTCGACATTTCACAAAGATTTTGTAGAAAAAGTTTGGAATATCTTTTTTTTTCCGTAAGTTTAAGGCATCAAATAAATCTTCAACGGATTATCAACATAAAAATAAAAAGCCATGGCAAGAACAATTACCTTTAATGAGCTGAGAGATCTGAAAGACAAACTCCCTAACGGCAGTATCCACCAGATAGCCGCGGAGTTGGATATGAAACCCGAGACCGTTAGGAACTATTTTGGTGGATACAATTACAAGGAAGGCAAGAGTGTGGGAATACATATTGAGCCGGGACCGAATGGTGGAATTGTCGTACTCGACGATACCACCATTTTTGATAAGGCCTTGAAGATTCTGGGATTGGATGATTATCCCGAACCTGATCATGGAACTGTTGTGAAGGAAGAAGAAGTGAAGTAAAAAAACCGATGACCATTTGTCTGAATGTACGTGATCGGGGTTTTTGAACCGTTACACCGCACATCTGTAGCCCTGTGCTGCAGATATCTTAACTGAAAGCAGTATGGAAAAAGATCATAAACAGCACGACGAGAAGATGGTCACGGTGGCCATTCATACCTATGAGAAGGCACATATCCTGAAATCGATTTTGGAGGCGGAAGGGATCCCGGCAGTGATCCACGGCATCAAGATGATTGAACCGGTCATCCCGGGCAACGTACGGGTGAGGATCAACGAAAGCGATCTGCCCCGCGCACTGCGGATCATCGAAGAGGTGGACTTCACCTCACAAGTGGAAAACAGGGAGGTGAACGAGATCAAAAAAGAGATCCTGGTACCGGTCGATTTCTCCGATTATTCCCTGAGTGCCTGTGAATTTGGTTTTCGTTTAGCCCGTGACCTCGATTGTGAGGTGAAATTGATGCATGCATTCTTTACTCCCTTTTATCCGGCTTCGGTACCGTTTGGCGATTCTTTTACCATACAGCCGGCAGACAAAACAATCTATCAGGATGTAAAGAGCAAAACGGAGAAAGAGATGAAACATCTGGTCTCGAAAATTGAAGGCCAGATAACCACCGGGATCCTGCCCGAGGTATCCTTCCAGACCTTGTTGGTGGAAGGACTCCCCGAGGAGGAGATTATCTCCTATTCCAGGAAGATCAGGCCCACGGCGATCGTGATGGGTACCAGGGGCCGCAATGCCAAAGATCTGGACCTGATCGGCAGCGTAACCGCTGAGGTCATGGACGGGTGCCGGACACCGGTATTTGCCATTCCAGAAGGTACGCAGGTAAGAGGGCTGGCGGAGATGAAAACCATCGTCTTTCTCACCAACTTCCAGGAACGCGAGTTCAAGGCGTTCGACATCATGATGCAGTTCCTGAAACCTTATCCCGTGAAGGTCTACCTGACTCATATTGCCAAGAAAGAGGATGTGTGGAATGAGATCAGGCTGTCGGGCCTTCAAAATCGGTTTGCCGAGTTGTATCCGCACCTGCAGACCGAATACCGGCTGATTGACCAGAACATCGGACTGGAAGAATCACTGGAAAAGTTCGTGAAAGAACATCAGATCGATATGATCTCCCTTTCCAGCTCGCGGAGGAACATCTTCGCCCGGATGTTCAATCCCGGCATCGCCCGCCGCATGCTGTTCCACTCCGATACCCCTCTGCTGGTGATCAAGGGAATGTAGCTCCTGCTGCAGGGTACATCAAAAAGGGCCTCTGTTTACAGAGGCCCTTTTTGGGAGGTGTTTGTGCTGGCAACTTTTACTTGATTCCCAGTTTGGTCTTTACCTGTGAAGTGATGTTTACTGCCGTCGGGCTCACATACACAATGGGTGATTGCATGGTGGAGACATCGAACACAAAAGTGTAGTTGTTTGTATCCCCAATCGCCTTGATTGCATCGGCGATCCTTTTGTTCACAGGCTCCAGTAACTTCTGCTGTAATTGCTGCATCTCCTGCTGGCTGTTCTGCAGATAGGTTTGATATCTCTGCTGAATCTGGGTCAGTTGTTGCTGTTGATCTTGCTTCACGGCTTCGGATGTGGGCTTATTCTTGTCGAACTCCTCTGCTTTTTTGTTGAACTCATCCACCAAAGCTTGTCCGTTCTTGGTGATTTCTTCCTGTTTGCTGTTCAGTTCGGTCTCAATACCGGAGAGCTCCGGCATGGCGGAAAAGATCTCCTGAGCGTTGACGTACGCAATCTTCACATCTTGTGCAACTGCCGCGATGGGAGCAAGTGCAATCATACAGATCAATAATTTCTTTAACATGGTTCTATGTATCATTTTTAATTTATAATGCTGCAATGAAATCGGCTACAAAGTTACTCTTTTATTTTTAATAGCCTAATCGGGCGAGTACCAGATCACTGATATCAATTGAAGGGGACGCAAAAATCACCGATGTGGCAGAAGCCCGGTCTATCACCATGGCATATCCCTGTTCTGCGGCGATCTCCTTGATCGTTTCGTAAATACTGTTCTGAATGGGTTTGATCAGCTTCTCCTGTTGGGAGAACAATGCCCCCTGGGGTCCGAAGTACCGGTTACGCAACTCCTGGATAGCGTTCTCTTTCGTCACGATCTCGTTTTCGCGTTTTGTCTTTTCACTCCCCGCCAGGAAGACCAGATCGGCCTGGTATTTCTTGTACAGGGCATTTACAGTCCCCACCTCCTGGTCCACTTCTTTTTGCCACTCCTGTGAGAGTGATTCCAGCTGCTTGTTGGCACTCTCATAGGCGGGTATCTTCTTCAGCATATATTCCATATCAATCAGCGCATATTTCTGTGCATAGCTGTTCCCCATGGAGATCGTTATCAAGAAACCGAAAATAAATAATGCTCTTTTCATATCTTTTTTTTTAGATGTTTGAAACAGGTGATCCTGTCAGGTAAGACGATTCTAAGGATCTAACGTTTAGCATGATGTACGTAAAAATTGTTAAAGAGCAATAAACAACCCATGTCCGGCAGAAGTGGGTTGTGATGCAGTTTTCATTCTTCCGGCTCTTCCGTCAGAATTCCTGGCCGATGATGAAATGGAACTGACTTCCGCCTCGTTGCCTGCTTCCTGTACCGAAGACGGTATCAAAACCGTAGGCCCAGTCGATCCCCATCAATCCGATCATCGGAAGGAAGATGCGTGCACCCACACCTGCAGAACGCTTCAGATCGAAAGGGTTGAGATCGTTCACCTTTTTCCAGGCATTCCCCGCTTCTAAGAAAGCCACCCCATAGATGGTGGAGTTGGGTTCCAGGATGAAGGGATATCGCAGTTCCAGCCCCAGTCTTGTATAAGCCCTCGCCTGCTGTGCAATGGAGTTGTTCTCATACCCTCTCAGGGCAATATTCTCCGTGGCAAACGAGTTCGAATATCCGCTCATGCCGTCACCTCCC
>Ga0265294_10008155_pt1 | contig 12287 bp, 7 predicted proteins | sample MunlanPumphouse3_FD_192504 | JGI IMG/M metagenome (GOLD analysis project Ga0265294, IMG submission 192504) | Groundwater microbial communities from a municipal landfill in Southern Ontario, Canada - Pumphouse #3 | ecosystem: Environmental > Aquatic > Deep subsurface > Groundwater | place... | reverse complement strand
TTCATCCATATTCTCAGGAGCTGCAAGCCTCACTCTACCAGCCGGCGGATGAACAGAGAGATGAACATTCTTAATATTTTTCTTTATAACTTCAATTTCTATATCATTGATTACGATGTTATTCATTCTAGTATTCACCTTGATTCTTCACAATTTCAAAGATCTCATCAAGCTTTTCATCATCTTCAACATATCTTCCAACGATATACTTGACCTTCCGCTCTTTGATTTTACTGCCTCTCCATCCATCTGGTCGGTTGTATGTTAGATTTTTATCGATAGCTAAAACCAAACTTTCATCTTGACCTAAGTTGTCATATAAAGCTCTTTTTGCTCCGGAGTTAATCGTCTTAGGATAACTTTCCGACTTCCCAGGATCCTTGGCTCTCTTAGCCAGCTCAACGATTTTTGCAAGGTATTCCTGATAATTAACTACCTGCTCTTTTCTTAGCTTTATAATTTCATCTAAAAGAACTGACATTTTTTCATAATACTTAGGGTTGGTTGGCGTTTCATCAATGATGAGTTTTCTTACGTTATTTTCTATGGTTTCTGCTGCTGCTTCCTTATCTTTTTTTATGCCTTCTGGCAGTGAATCTACTGCATCTTCACCTTTCTCTACGATAAGGTCAATCAATGACATATCGTCAAAGGCAGAAATCTTCTCGCTGTCTTTTGCTGAAATATAAGAATCGATAAGATGTCTCATACCGCCCTCATAGGCTTTAAGATCAATATAATCACCAGCAGCATGCATAACTTCATGGCGAACATTATCGTAGTATTTTGTTAAACGAATAATCTCATCCACTTCCTGTTTTGAATAGCCTGCATCTTCCATTTCATTGGCAAGACCTGCGTAGGCTCTTATGAACGCTACAACATGTTTATAAAGAGCGAGCCTCTTCTGTTCATTTTCCTTTACAGCATCTTTGTCAAGTGTGTCCTTTGCTACAAAATATCTAATGTAAGCCAATGTATCTTTTGGTGGCGCCACAGGTTCACACAGTGCCTCCAAGCTTTCTAATGCCGTGTCCAGCTTTTCTCTGGCCTTATCCAAACGATTCGTCAATAGTCCTTCAATATCTTCTTTCTCATATCCATCAAAAGCTTCTGAAGTATAATCTCCAACAGACTTTTCAAGACTCTTAAAGAGATCCTTGTAATCCACGATATAGCCGTACTCTTTATCATCTCCATGAAGACGATTCACACGACAAATAGCCTGGAAAAGCCCATGATCCTGCATGCTCTTATCAATGTATAGATAGGTTGCAGGTGGTGCATCAAAGCCCGTAAGCAGTTTATCAACGACAATTAGGAGCTTCATCTGAGCTGGATCATCAATGAACTGTTTCTTGACTTCTTCTTCAAAATCTTCTGGATTCTTCCCATCAAGCATCTTTTGATAGATCTCGTATTTTTCAATATTCTCTGTCTCTTGATCTTCCCCGGTGCTTTCACCTTTTATATCAGAAATATTAGGAGAATAGGACGTGACAATGGCACACTTCTTAAATCCTTCAGCTTGGAAAAGTTCATAGTACTTACAAGCCTCGTAAATACTACCCGCCACCAACATGGCATTTCCTCTTCCATTTTGAAGACGATCCTTTGTTTCCATATCGTATATGATGTCATTCACAATTCTTACTAATCTGGACTTTGAGCTAAGCACTTTTTGAAGGGTTCCCCATCGTTGTTTTAATTTAACGATGGCATAGTCTGTGAGCCCTCTTGTCTTTGCTTCAAACCATTTGTCAATTTTTTCTTGGGAATTAATATCTTGATCTACATCCCGAGCTTCATACTGGAGGTCCAGTACCACATTATCTTTTACTGCCTCATCGAACTTATAGGTATGGATATAGCCACCAAAGACTTCAATGCTTTTTTGCTTATCTTTCTTTAGTAAAGGTGTACCCGTAAAACCAATAAACACAGCATTAGGTAAGATAACCTTCATAGCATCATGGAGCTTACCAGACTGCGTTCTGTGACATTCATCTACAAAAACATAGATATCACCTTTTGCTTTGAAGTCCTTAGGCAAGCTCTTCTTAAGGTCAGCTATGTACTGATCATAATCTGATTCTTTCAATTCTCCTTCTTTTCTACCAAACTTGTGGATTAGGGAACCTAACAACAGTGGAGTTGTAGCATTTAGTTTCTCTATCAGATCGGCTCCGCTTTTGGTTCTATAAAGATCCTCATCTACCCCTCTAAATACTTTCTCTATCTGCTTATCCAGTTCATCTCGATCTGTGATGATCAAGATTCTGGAATCAGAAATATTTTCTCTGATCCATTTTGCAAGCCAAACCATGGTCAAGCTTTTACCGCTGCCTTGGGTATGCCAAATAATGCCACCTTCACGCTGTTTCACTTTTTGTGAAGCTGCTCTCACACCAAAATACTGATTTTGTCGGCACAGTTTCTTTACCCCTCTATCAAAAACAACAAAGTCATGTATGATTTCTAAAAATCGTTCTTTATGACACATCCCGACAATCTGCTTATCCAGAACGTAATCCAGTGATTCAGTGATTGAATCCACTTCTAAGGATAATCTGTCATCTGCTTTATCGTCTTCTTTCCAGGTCAGGTAATATTTTTCTTTGGTTTCTATGGTTCCATAACGCATACCTGCTGTATCATTCCCAGCCATGATTAGTTGCATGGTATGAAAAAAGGGTCTAATGAAATTGGAGGTTTGATTATCCAGATTCTGCCTGATGCCTTCAGAAATTGAAACTGTACTGCGCTTTAGTTCAATGACCCCCAGAGCGATACCATTAACGTAAATAACAATATCCGGACGTTTTTTGTGTTCTCCTTTGATAGAGACTTCTTCAGCAATATAGAAGTCATTGTCATATACATCATCAAAATTGATAAAAGAAACCGTTTGGTTGTTCTCTCCCATATGCTCTTTTACCTGAGCACCATATCGAATCAAAGAGTATACCGCCTTGTTGGCGTAATATGGCTTATCCACCTGATTTCCAGCTGTTTTGACCAGCTTATCAACTGCACGGTTAATTAGATCAGGAGTATACCTTTTTCGAACCAGGTATTTTCTTAAATATTCTTCTTCAATAGCTGCATTTCTTTCTCTTTCATGCCAGTTGCCAAGATAGGTATAGCCAAGCGTATCAGAAAAAAGCTTGACGATTCTATCTTGAGTTTTTCTTTCTACTTGACCAACACCACTCATATCAATCGAATCCTCCCTGTCAAGAGTTCTTGCATCATCCCTTGTTTAATGGTTTTATATTTCTCTAGTTTTTCTTCCAATACTTCAATCTCTGCATCCATATCAGATAAGACTTGTGCGATAGCTTTTTGTTCATCCAATTTAGGAACCAAGAATTCAATAAGCGCAAAATCTTTTTTAGATATTATATTAGTTGCTGTTATTCCGGCATTACTCAATAAATATGATTTGTTACTCTCAAAAAGATAGTACAAAAAATCCGAATCGTAGCCATTGCTTGGAATTATTGCATTTATCTGCTGATTACACGCTCCGTCTTTTTTTATAACTGCATTCTTACCAATACTTGCAATACAAGTGATTAGAACAGAATTCTTTGGTAACTTTCGTAATTTGCTTAATCCAGTATTAGTGATTTTTCTATCAGTAGTATATATATTTTTCGTCGAAGTAATATCGGTAGGCGTAACCCAAGGGATACTACCATTCCAATATGCTTTTACTCCTGTGGGAGGGGTTCCCCCTGTAATAATTTCCCCAAAGCTTTCTACATTTCGATGTTCCCACTCTCCACTAAACCCAGGAAGTCGCTTTTTACCGGTCAATAGTTGTTGCATAGCTCCTTGCTTGATTTTCTTCTTTTTATCAATCAGATTTTCAAGCGATTGGATCAAATTGTCTGTGTCCGATAGAGCTTCTGCTATGGATTTTTGCTCTGGTTTAGATGGAACAAAGATATTCACTTTTGATAATACCCTACCATTCGTTAAAGCCCTTGTAGTGTATGTGCACTTCGAGATGATTTCTTTTCTGACTGCATCAGCTGAAAAGCAATATCTCTTATAATCAATATCTAAAACATCCACAACTGGTCGGGCGCGAAGAATAAACCCACTAAAAGTTGTATTTTGGGGTTCATCCAATAATACTGCAGTAATCCCTATCTCATCTGGTGTTTCGGAAGTTCGAGTAAAAAACACATCGCCCTTTTGAACGTTGTAATTTGCCAATTCATTCGAAGATAGAGTTACTTTTCCTCGAATATCTTTAAAGCAAATTCCTCTGTTTTTGTAAACATCCATATAGTTTACTATAGGAGTACCCTCACCAAAAAACTGTTTTGCTTTGTTTAATCCATTTTTGAACTTGAAGATATCTCCTATAGGGACAATCTCCCAATCTTCTGGTATAACTCCAACTTCTGTCACTTTATACCCTTCTGGTACCTTTCTTTCATCTACCATGCAAACCCCATCCTTTCCAAGTGTTTTTCAACTTTTTCAGAATAGGATTTTGCTTCACCTTCAAGTTCAGACAATGTCTCATCATATCTTTCTGCTAGTTCTTTAATCCTAGATGCCAAACGATGTGAAACTCTGTCCATCTCATTATTTACTTCTCTCACGATATAAGGAATCCATTTCATATCGACTACCAGAGTCTTGATTTCATCCTCTGTAAGCGCTTTATATTTTACATTGACCTTTTTATCAAGTGCTTTAATGGCATCTTTCACTTTTTTATTTGCATCAGATTCATCATCTACTAATTTTAGATAGGCTTCCAAGACTTCATACTCTTCTACCGAATCTGGATCATCCTTGATTTCTTTGATGCGATTCTTCAAGCTACCTTTTGTAATATTCCCTTTGTCATTTTTAATTTCTTCAAGATAACCTTCCTCACCACTGTTTTCTTCTTCAAACTCTTCTTTCTGCCTAGTTATCTCATCTTTTTCAGCTTCCAGACTCTCAATAGCTGCTTTTTCCTCATGGAAGTATTTGTCTACAACAAGGTTCTCAGGTACAAGATCTTTATCTGGAATCCATCCATTTTCTACAATCATGTAGACATCGTCCTTCATCTCTTCCAGCCAGTAAGTCATCATATATTGATAGATATCATACTTATCAATGAGTGTTCTCGACGAGAAAGATTCTAAAATATCCTCTGCTATGTCATGGATCAGTACTTTGGGATCGATGTCTGAATCTATTTTAAGAAAACGGTCCCTATGGCGTTTTACCCAACCATTGATAATGGCATTTACTTCTTCAGAGTAAAGAATAAACTCTTGGTGTTCAAAGACTGCTTCTTTGATTTTTTCCTTTTCAACCTTTAAATCGTAATAACCATCTCTTCCATTTATTTTAAATAGAGTCTCTTTCATTGTTGGATAAACATCCCAATACTTCTGCAGCGCATCTACATCTGCAACAGGAATTCCCCCTTTAAGGTGAGCAGCAATATCCTGGATATCTTCTTCTTCCTGATTATCTATATATCTTGGAATGTTGAGATTGTATTCATTGCTCTCGATTTCTTCAACAGATACCATTCTAGAGAATTTTGGTATCTCAAGTTGTTTATTAAACACATCTACGATCTTATGGACGTCCTGCTCTCTAAGTCTATTTTTGTTACCGTCCTTAATAAATCCTTTGCTGGCATCAATCATAAAGATGCCTTTTCTCGCTTCAGCATTTTCCTTATCAATTACTAGAATAGCTGCCGGTATCCCTGTTCCATAGAATAAGTTAGCAGGCAGACCAATGATCCCTTTGAAGTAGCCTTTTCTTATAATATTCCTTCTAATTTCCGCTTCTGCGTTTCCTCTAAAAAGTACGCCATGGGGTAGAATTATCGCACCTTTACCCCTGCTCTTTAATGATTTTATGAAATGCAAAAGGAAGGCATAGTCACCATTCTTTGCCGGTGGTATCCCATACCCAGTGAAGCGATCAAACTCATCATTTTGGGGATCTAGACCACTACTCCACGATTTTGTTGAAAATGGAGGATTTGCTACAGCGAAATCAAAGGTCTTGAGCATTCCATCCGGGTTCTTAAACTCGGGAGATGAAATGGTATCACCTTGCTGAATTTCAGCTATCTCATTTCCATGGAGAATCATGTTCATCTTAGCCAATGCTACTGTGGCAACATCTTTTTCCTGGCCGTAGATGGTAACGCCTCTCTGGGCCTCATCGGCGGCTTTTAACAGCAGTGAACCACTACCACATGTTGGATCATATATGGTCTGAGATTGACTTTTAGCCTTTTCTATACCTATAACCTTCGCCATGATTCTGGAAACCTCAGATGGAGTGTAGAACTGCCCTTTGCTTTTTCCAGATTCAGTGGCAAAATGCTTCATTAGATACTCATAAGCATCTCCAAGAATATCGTCTCCATCTGCACCATTCCCACCGAAATCAAGCTCAGGATCCTCAAAAATTGCCACCAAGTTGGTAAGCCGATCAACCATTTCTTTACCTTTACCAAGCTTGTCCGCATCATTAAAGTCAGCAACTGTAATAACACCTACCAAGTCGTTAGCATCAGCCATTTTTCTGATGACAACGTTGGTTTTATCACCAATTTCCTTGTCACCTTTTAGCTTTATTAAATCATGGAAGCTTCCGCCCTCCGGTACTTCTATGAGTGCATCTCTTTTTCCATAATATTTATCTGTCACATATCTCATGAACAGCAACACCAGAATATAATCTTTATATTGTGAGGCATCCATTCCACCTCTTAATTGGTCACAACTTTTCCATAATCTACTGTATAGCTCACTTTTTTTCATCGCCATATTACTTCACCTTCCATTACTTATTTTTTGTCGGTATTCCTATTGTATCTACCATCTTCTGGCTTCTTAGCATCTTTAGGTATGGCCCATGCCCAGCCAAGACGGGCTACACCAGGGATCTTCCCTTGCCTACATAAGACTTGTACTCGGCGCTCAGTTAAACCCCACTTTTCAGCAGCTTCTTTAGTTGTTATATAGTCCATGAACCCACCTTCTTAATTTATATTGATGTATACTATATATTATAATCGCAGAAACGAACAATAGCAATGAGCAATTGGAAATAATTGATATGCACTTAACCCCGAATATGGCCATCAACAAATACTTCTTTTGCTAAACGGTTGAACCCTTTAAGCAAAACTACATTTTACTGGTGAGCCTAGTTCACCATTTATCCCTTATCATCTTAAAACACACCCAAAATCTATCACTTTACCCACCATCAAAAAATAAAACAACCCCTGAAAACACCATAAATACGCCATTCTCAAGGGCTTATACATTTATTTTCTTGTCAGCAGACAGACGGTCTCCACATGGTAAATGTACTTAAACAATTTAGCAAAACCTATCCCCCCCCTGAAAGCCTGATTTTATGCCACTTTCAGGGTTTTATTAGTCAGCAGTACGACCGCATCAGTATCACCGTCTCGGGCGAGGTCGAGACCGTAGTAATGTTGAACCACAACATATGGGGTCTGAACTAATTTTACATACTAGATATACGGGTTAGCAGACAGACGGTCTCAACATGCGGTATCACATAACCCTTATATAAAATAGCAAATCGCACTATAACCGGGGCAAATACTCACTTCCTATCCCCCTATTTTTGCTTGTGAAAGCTTCTATGTGGGTTTAAATTTAGTAATATTCCTTCGAATCTTCATCAGGTTCTTGAGCTTCTTTACCGGCCATTAAGTCCTTAACCCATATTGGTACATTCTGAAGTGGCTTTCTTTCCTTAAGGTGCTTGATCACTTCTTCTATATCTTCATCTCGCCAGAACCTGTCTCGAATGTAGCATCTGCGGCAACAGTAATTACCGCTCTTTGATTTGTTCTCAAACTCAGTTCCGCAGTAATAGCATACATGCTGGTAGATAATTGGGTTCTTATGTTCCCATTCTCTTTTACATTCTGTAGAACAATAGGTTTTGGGACGACCTTTCAGTTTCTTCTGATTAATCCGCTTCCCACAATTTTTACAGTTTTCTCTAATCACTTTTTCAGGCTTTGGCCTACTATAGTCCTGTCCAAAGCCATCCAGCCCTCGACTCTTGCAAAAATTCCTGACGCTATCTCTACTCAAATCCATAGCATTGGCTATGCTGCGATAGCCTATGCCAAGTTTCCTTAACTCAATGATTTTCTCTTTTTGTTCATTAGTCATTTGCATTACCTCCAATCCTTTGATTGGTATCTAGTAATGCGATAGAAATTTTGAGAAGTCAAGATAATTCATTATACTTTTCGATTGAAGAACATTTCTATATCTTCCAACTGTATTTCTTCACTCAATTTGACTTTGAATTCACGAGGATCTGAAATTTTATTGCTAGGCAAAATAAATCTATACTCCTGTTCCTTATTAAAGAATATATCTTTACACAATAGTGATCTATATACATATTTATCATTAAAAGTATAAGTTGTCTTGCCATCTTCTTTAACTGGTGCAATATCTTGAGTTAAATACTTGAAATACTCTAGGTCATTACATTTACCATCGTAGCCCAACAAATTGAAATAGTTAACTAATCCTGATTTGTTTTCATACCCTATTGATTCATTAACATTTTCAATGAATTTTTCTGGATTACTTATAACTGCTACTGTATCAGCTTTTGGAAAATGCGATATTATATCGTTTTTTATATCTTCACCTAAATGAATATGTAGATTTCCTCCACTATCCCTATGACAATCTTTGCCAAAACATGCAAACAGACAATAGACAGGAAGCATATTTGCAGGCTCGTAATGTGTTAACATTTTGCTTTTGACGCCAGATAACACTAATTCATCCGAAGAATTATCTATTAAAGAAAAATCATTGGTGTGGATCATCGAGCCGCCTTCTAGCCTGTCTCCTTGTCCCTTAATCAATAACTTTTCTTCATAATATCTAAATTTTAATGCATTTGAAAAGTATAAATTCCCACATTGTAATCTTTCTAAATATTTCCGTTCTCCAAATTTTAACAAGAACTTAATTTGATCCATTCACACTCCCCCTATAATAAATACACAGTGCATAAGAATTCACACTCATGGATTTGACCATGATATGAGAGTACCAAGTTTTATTTAGTCAACCGTATCCAAAGCTTTTTTGAGTTTATCAAAATGAGTTATAAGCCAATTAAAACTTTCCTGATATTTTGACTTATCATATAAATCTGTAGTTGTTGAATACAGAACTCTTTTGTGTACACTAGTCTTTCTACTTGTGTACCATTCTAAATTAAAACCACAAACTTGTTCTATGGTTTCCTTATTTTCTTCTAGCTTAGTAAAAACTTCCCCGCTATAAATGTATAAACCAATACGCAGCGTGGACTTCCCTATTATATTTAAGAAAACATGATAACCTGTCTTTCCAATACTTACATCATACCAGCTTTGTCTCAAAGGTTTCCTGGAACCAATGTCATCAGTTCTTCCAATCTCTGCACAATAGTTCACAAAATTCGTCCAGAAGTCTAATTGCAAATCTGAAGTTGATACTGAACTACCACCATTAGTTATATCTACCATTCCTGGTGCAATTATATCTAATGGCAGTTCTGGTACTTCTTCTCTATCATCGTTTGCAAATTCTAAGTGTAAAAGTTCCAACATCTGTTCTTCATTATCAAAGTACACGTTCCATCGCTTTTCAAGAAATCTAAGCATTTTCATTCCTCTGTCTAAAATGCTTCTTGCATTCCACTCAGAGTGGTGTGATACTTCAATTTCTGAATGAGAGCCATCTTCATATCCCCTACGACCTTTAGTATTAGATGATTTCTTATCTTCGAAACTATCATTTTGCAATGATGAGTTTACACTTTGCGATAAAGGTAACAAGTTTCCTAATGAAGCAGATAATGTTTTAATTTCTTCTTCATCGAATTGCCTGAATTGATTTCTCCAATACCACTTGGTAGGTGTTTGAGGAAGTATATGCTCAATCGTAACTTTATCTTTTTCAACTTTTGTAAAAGGCTTCCATCCTAATTTTTCAATCCCTGTAAGAAGAGCTTTTTCAAATTCATACTCATATAAGAAATATCGAAGATCTCTCCATCCATAAAACCCATCACCACTTGAAAAGCGCTTATCTATTCTAGTAATAAAGTTCTTAATAGCATAGTCCATATCATATGTTGCGGTTTCTGTAAGAGACTTGGTTACTTCTGAAATCTCTATCTCACCCATATACAAAGCTCTTGCTTTTCTATAATAATCACTGCTCTTATAGCTAGATTGAAATGCTGCCATTCTAAAGGATAAGAATATAAACCTTTCAACAGCCTTAAAGAACTCGACCCGATCTTCTGAGGATATATTCAATTCAGGAACTAAAGATATTGTAACGATAGGTCTAAAGTAACCAATACCAACTCGATTAAGTCTTTCTAACCATATTTTTTCTTTATTAGTTAATTCACTTTGTTCTGGAAAATGCGTATAAAACCAGTACTTGGCAACGTCTTTTAAGCTATTGACATAAGATCTTATTTCATTAGGCTTTAGTTTACTAATTTCAATAGGTATGTCATTCTCTAAATTTTGAATGCTATCATCATCTTCATCAACTTCATCTTCTATTACCTCAGGGATTTCTTCTTCAATAGCAACTACCTGCTTTTCAAAAATATTCTTTGCTGAGAATTTATTGAGCAGGAATTTTATATAATCATCCCCTTTTTTACGTGAATAATGAAAGTACATAATCCAATGGGCTCTTAGAAACTCATCATCAGATAATGGAGCATTTTGATTTCTGCCAAGCTGATAATATACTTCTTTCCACGCATCATTGATTTGTTTTCTTAACTCATCCTTATCCATAACATCTAGCTGAATATCATCATATAATGTTGTTAAATAAATAAGTCTATTCTTGAGAAGTTCAAGATTCGTAAGCTTTTTTCCACGATTATTCATTGTTTCAAATGCAACAAAGACATCATAATCATCTTCAATCTCGTGGATATTAAACATGAGCTGTAATGTCAATTTGCGATAAAGGTTTTCTATACCTTCTAAGCCTTCTGAATCAAACAGTTTAAGTAAACAATCAGTAAAAAACTCCTTAGCATACTTCAAGTTCTTTGTGTAGTATGTCTCATTGACCGTTCCACTGTGGGGTTCTTCATAAATCTTGTATGTAAGATACTCAGCACTTGGATTGTCAATCTCATAACCAAACAAATAAGAAGTGATGATATTCTGCGGCGGTCTTTTTTGCGATATATACTTCGATCGTATCGATTTCAGAGTTTGAAAACAGATTACAACTTCATCATCACTTTTATCAGAGTTTATATCAATTCCTTTAACAAACGATACTATTTCATTCATTAATATTGAGAATGTAGTAAGTCTTTGTTGCCCATCGACAACATGATAAGCTTTGAAGCCAGAATCAAGCAGCCATTTATCATTTCCCCATCCTTTTGACTCGGATTTTGGTACAGCTTTTAGAGAAAGTAATCCTGTATAATGATATCTATCTTCTTGTAGATTCATTACATCATCCCAGAAATCTATAAGTTGATTCTGCTTCCACGCATATCCTCTTTGATAGTCTGGAATCCTAAAAAGTTTATTTTGAAATAAATCAGAGAGAGACTGTAAATCACCCAAAACTAATCACCGCCTTTGTATACATTTGATAACAGCCATATTAAAATTAAAAACCTCGAATATGCACTCGAAACCGCTTGAGTATTTGCATATAATCCTATTAAAATTATAAGATATTTCCATACACTTATCAATGTAAGTCTAGGACAAATTTACTAGTGTCCTTTTTTCAGGACAGTGTTTTAAGGATGTTTATTAGAATTACTCTCGTATAGTTTTTCCATATCTTTCCTGACATCACGTTTATTAGTTCTTTGTTTTCATACTATTAGGATAATTATGTGTTTCACTTAAAGCTTTTGCTTTTAACAGATCAAATTGATATAATTGTCATAATTGATTTAATTAATAATGTATTTACTGCTCGAACGAAGGGTTTTTATACTCGATTAATTGCTATTTGGAGTTTATTTATGAAAAAGAAACTGATTCTGTTACTAATACCAGTCCTTATACTTTCACTATTATGTGGATGTGATAAAGGCAGTGAACCTGCATCTCCTTTGAATGTTATGTATGAAGCTAAACATCAAAGAGATGAAATTTCCAGTCGTATATTCAATGTATTCAAGATGGAAACAGAAAATGCATTCTATGAGATTGAAAACAAAGA
>Ga0265294_10008154_pt1 | contig 12288 bp, 13 predicted proteins | sample MunlanPumphouse3_FD_192504 | JGI IMG/M metagenome (GOLD analysis project Ga0265294, IMG submission 192504) | Groundwater microbial communities from a municipal landfill in Southern Ontario, Canada - Pumphouse #3 | ecosystem: Environmental > Aquatic > Deep subsurface > Groundwater | place... | reverse complement strand
TATCCATGTCTACAACAACACCAGAATACATACTAAATTAAAAATGCCGCCTGTAATGTACAGTCGGCAATATCAATTGACCCGTGGACAATGTGTCTAAGAAAATGGGTACCTTCCAAAAGGAGAGGGGAAAAATGATTATTTTGCATAATAAACAAACAGAAAAACACAATCCTTCTCCGGACGGAGAAGGGTCTTATCGTGTGAAAGATTTTATTGAGACGGTTAGCGACGAGCAAATTAAAGACATGATGCCATTAGTTGAGACTGAAATTAATTTTACACATTCTCCTAGACATAAACAAAAAATGAAAGGGGCTTGTAAGTCAAAATGTCAGGTTGCCGAAGCTTCTTTAACTAAGGTTAGTTATGATGCTATGTTAACATCAGTTGCTTTAGCTATTATGGCAGCTGATCAAAACGCGTTCGCTATTACTAGACCTCCCGGTCACCACGCGATTAAAGAGCGAGCTCAGGGCTTATGTTTTTTTAACAATATCGCTATAGCAACCTCTTATTTACTACGAAAAGGTAAAAGAGTTTGTATTGTTGATATTGACGGACACCATGGCAATGGCACCCAGTCCATATTTAAGAAAAATGAAAACGTATTATATTGTTCTATACACCAAGAATACGTTTACCCTTATTCTTCTGGATTAGTTGACGATATCGGATCAGGAAGAAGTTTTAAAAAGGTAATAAATATTCCTTTAAAAGCTGGGTCTGGAGATGATATATTCATCAATTCTTTAGAATTCTTATCTCAACACATCAAAAAATTTGCTCCGGACTACATTGCTATTTCGGCTGGCTTTGATGGATACGCTAAAGACACTATTTTAGAGCTTGGATATTCAAAAAATGGGTATTATCAAGCAGGAAAATTATTATCATCATTAAGTTTGCCGACCTTTGCTGTTTTGGAGGGGGGCTATCACAAAGAAGTGAGGGAATGTGTTCAATCTTTTGTTGCTGGATTTTCTGGAGATGAATTTTCATTCTCAGATAAATTTAGCACATCTTCTATTGAGTGTAAAAATAAAAACTCATTTATTTTGAAAACACTTTCCGGTTTATTGGGATAATAAGTTTACATTTTGAGGCAGCTTAACGACAAGTTGCCTCTTTTTTTAATCATTATTTATATTTATGCTATAATATTGATAGCTTATTATCTTAACTAAAGTAAAATATGTCAGAGTCTAAAGTTATTCAAGTTGAAACGCCAAAAAAATATATTCTTGACGGTCTGTTGCTTGGCCCTAAAAAAACTAAAACTGTATTTATATTCATACACGGCTTAGGGGGTAATTTATTTTCACAAATGAAATTGGCTGATAGTTTAGTATCTAAAAACAACTCAGTAATCGTTTTTAATAACAGAGGCTTCGGCACTATTAATAGGATTAAAAAAATAAATAAAAAAAGTCCCAAGGGTTACGAAAATATTACAGGAGGTTTTGCTCACGAGGTATTCACTGATTGCGTTGACGATATTGACGGGGCAGTTAATTATGCCTTGAATATAGGGGCAAAAGAAATTATTTTAGCCGGTCACTCAACTGGTTGCCAGAAAAGTATTTATTATTTATCTAAACGCCAAAAAACTAAAGTTTCTGGAGCTATTTTATTAGCACCAATGAGTGACTTCGCGGATATGTTTGCCCTGACCGAAGCCAAAAAATATAAAAAATTGATTGCCACTGCTAAGCACATGGTTAAAAATAATAAATCATCAGAACTTATGCCAACTAATCTTTGGCCGATACCGACGGATGCCCAAAGATTTTTAAGCCTCTTCTTGCCAGAAAGTGTAGAGGAGATTTTTAGCTATGCTTCCGGAAAGGAACCTAAAATTTTAAAAAGTGTAAAAAAACCATTATTAGTTATTTTAGCCGGCAATGATGAGCATAGAGACAGGCCAATAATTGAAATTTCTACTTGGTTTAAAAATGCTTTAATTGGAACAGAAGCTGAGATTAAAATAATTAATCAAGCCCCTCACAATTTCATGGGTCACGTTTCTGAATTAAAAAAAACTATTAAAAGATGGTTAATAACTTATTAACTCTCAGCATGAATCTAAAAGATAGATAGGTCTACCTTTTTAATTTTCAAACATTATGCGCCCAAAAATAAAATTTAAAATTGATTCCAAAAAAGATGTTTCAACTTTTTTTGATTTTTTAGAAGATGCAAAATATGACAAGGGTAGAAATTTTGAATGGGCTATTTTGAAACATTATCCTTATTTTAAAAAATTTAACTGGGAAGTTGATAAAAAAATCGTTCAAGATTTTGTTTTTAAATATTATTCAAAAAACAAAAAAGCTATTGAGCAAAGTATTATGATTTACGAAAATAATTGGAGAAAAATAGAAAAAGATTTTTTCAATCTAGTTTATACTCTTTTTCCAAAAACAAAATGGCCTAAAGGAAAATATATCGCTTATATTACTATGTGGAGTATGTATCCTAGGTTTTTAGATGATAAAACTTTTCAGATACCGGCAATAAGCAAAAAAAAGAAAGCAGCCACTTTTATCATCGCCCATGAGATGCTTCATTTTATTTTTTATGAATATTTTTTAAATAAATATAAAAAATATAAAAGTCATAAATATGATTTTTTTTCTTGGCACGTTTCAGAGATATTTAATGTTATTATCATGAATAGACCAGAGTGGCAGAAAATATTAGAAAATAAAGATGATGGCTATCCGGAGCATAGGAAGATTATAAATAAATTAAACAAGAAGCAGTATGGTGTAGGTGAGTTAGTAGATAATATTATATTAGAAGTTAATAAGATTGTTTAAGCACGTTATATGGACATATTTAAAAAGTTAAAAGAATTAAACTTTCCTCTTGGTGAATATGTTTTGGTTGGTAGCGGGCCACTGGCCGCTAGAGGAATTAGAGAGGCTAGTGATTTAGATATTGCCGTTACTCCTAAATTATTCAAAGAATTAATTGAGTCTAAAAAATATCAAAAAATTGAAAAGTATGGTAAATTATTTTTAGAAGCTGATAATATTGATATAATACCTCGATTAGATTGGGATGCTTATCCTACAACTACAGAAGAAGCCATAAAAACAGCTGATATTATTAATGGTTACCCTTTTCTTAATATCGCAGAAACTATAAAGTTTAAAAAGGCTTTGGGTAGGGAAAAGGATTTCAGAGATATTAAATTATTAGAAGATTATCAGCAAAATAAAAATATGACTGTCTGGGACAAAATTTATCAAGATTATAAAAATGGCGGGGAAGAGTATGCTACTTTAAAAAAGGGTTTGATTCCCGAGTTTTTAGAATTTATTAATAACCATGATTTCAAATTAAAAAAAGTTTTAGATATTGGCTGTGGTAATGGTAAATATTTAGTATTCCTTAAAACACTAGGATTTGAAGTTAGTGGAATAGATTCTAGTCTAACTGCAGTGGAAATGACCAAAGAATCTTTAGGAGAAGATTCAAGAATTTTATGTACTAATATGTATGAATATACTGCGCCTGAATCTAGTTATGATTTAATCATTTCAATTGCCGCAATTCATCATGGTTTAAAAAAAGATGTCAAAAATGCCATTAATAATATTTACAGCGCCCTTGTTCCTAGTGGTCGATTTTTTGTTACCATTCCAGATAACGAAGGCAGCTCCCATTGGACCATGATGGTGGGCCACAAAGAAATAGAACCAGGAACTAGAGTTCCATTATCTGGACCGGAAAAAGATTTGCCACATAGCTCTTTTACTAGAGATGAAATAAATGAAATGTTTGCCAGTTTTAAAAGTATTGAGATGCAGCTGCTGGCTGATAGAGGCAGATGGATAATTACAGGAGAAAAATAATTATGGCTATTATTATTTCTCATACATTAATACTTGATAAAGAGGAGCGCATTCTTGTTTTATGTCGATCCGACAAAGAAAAGACACTTCCTGGTTATTGGGATTTGCCTGGTGGCACAGTTAGAGCAAAAGAAGATCCAATGGTTGGCGCTATTCGTGAAGTAAAAGAAGAATGCGGACTAAAAGTAAATGACTTAAGATTATTTGCTCATACTTCAAATTGGGATAAAGTTAAGCAAGAGAGGTTTGTTACTCTGATATTTAAAACCAATAAATATAGCGGAGTAATTAAACTTAACCCAAAAGATCATCAAAAATACGCCTGGCTGTCAAAAACTGAAATAAAAAAGATAAAAAGGGTGAAATATTTTAAAGAAATATTTAAAAGACTTAATTTACAGTAACTTTATACCGCTCTCTCTTGTATTGTTAGCGAAACAAAACGTGTGACGCTATGGTGACGTAAAAGTGGTAAAAGCTGACTACTTCTGACTAAAATTGGTAACTTAGAAAAGCAAAAATATTCTGTAATACTGGTAAAATTTAGCTAGTATTAAAATAAATTTAGAAATCATTGTTTAGTTTTCGAATCCGACCCCGGGAGCAAGCATAAAATAGGCTAATATTAGCCTATTTTTTTCTCTATAGAGGAAACCCCGGCTGGAGGCCCCTTGTAAAACGCAACGGGGCTTTTTTGTTGCGATTGGCCGGAGGCCGGGGATGAATCTAGCCCGGACACCTGGACGCTGGTAGCGGACAGGTGGTAGGCTATAGATATGAGAACCCTGCATTTAAATCACTCCACCTATCAACTCCAATATCATTTGGTCTGGGGAACTAAATATAGATACAAATGGCTCAAGGATTATGTCTTGAGTGCTTTGCGTTCTTCTTTCAAAGAAATAGAGAATAAATACCCCACACTCAAAGTGTTAGAATTTAATGCTGACGAAGATCATATTCATTTGCAATTAGAAATTCCACCCAACATAGCCATTTCAGATGCCGTCTCCAAATTGAAAAGTAATTCTAGCATATATCTAAAAAAACGTTTCAAATTCATTAGAGAAATGTATCTAGAATATGACGGCATCTGGAGTGTGGGGTATTTCATCTCGTCTGTCGGTCTCAATGAAGAACAAGTCAAAAGATATATTGAGTGGCAAAATAAAAAAGAAAAGCCTCAGAAATCAAGATTATTCTGAGGCAGGGTTCTCATAACAAAAAAGGAAACCCCGGGTGCAGCGTAGCGGAGCCCGGGGAGGAGGTCATTATAGCTAAGGAATTATCATTCACACTCTCAATCAAAAAAAATTAACATTTTTCATAAATTCTCTGATTATTTTGAGCCCTGTCTATTTGTTTTGTTTGGATATTAAGCCAAATAAATATTTGAAGCTCAGTAAAATAAAAAAAGTATCAAAAATAACTAAGTTTCAAATAACAAAACATAATCCATAATTATAGATTCAAGAAAAGATTTTCAATCTATAATAGGCACTGATTTCCAAGTCCCATCTCTAGTCCGATAAGCAATTTCAATTAATGTCATGTCCCTCTCGCAATGTTTGCAATAAAGAGGATCAATTGTTGTCGCTTTTTTCACTCTTTCTCGCCAGCTCATAATCTTTGGCTCAAAGAGAAGATAAACTTGCCCATATAAATAAATTAATCTATCCGCCAGTATTTTAAGTATTCTCCATTTCAAAACATTAGCATACATCCCATAATACCTAATCATATTAAAACCCTTTTCTGGTATGTGTCTCACTAAAGCACCAATAAACTCAAAGATAGTGAGATCTAAACTAACATCCTCTTTTGTTAGTTTGTCTCTGTAGCTAAAACGAACAAGATTTAGCTCTTTCTCATAGGCGATTATTTTTGCCTCTGATAGGCATGGTCTCTTAGCATAGCGACCAACATAGGCAACTGTATGAGTAGCACTATCCAATCTCTCCCCAATCCATAAATACCAACTCTTGTCCCAAATTTTGTTTTGAACATTATAGAAAACATCTGTCCCAAATTTCTGTCGCCAAATATTTTTTAGACTAGGGCTGATATATAGTTTTCCTGTAACAAACTCTCGCCTCAATTTATGTAGCAATATTGTTTTAAATCTAGCCTTAAGACTCTCTGCCGGAACAAAGCTAGCCTCTTTAAAATTACCAGTTTTTAACCCAACTCCACCAAGAGAATAAAGAGCATGAATATGACAATTAAAATTCAACTTAGCTCCAAAAGTATGCAAAACAGTCACGACTCCGGGTAGCAAATAAACTGAATTTGCCCAGTCAGTAATCGCCTGTCCACAAGATTGATGAAGCATAGATAACAAATATCTATTTTCTAGAAAGAGGAGTCTAATTTCCCAGGGAATAGTAAAGACTAAATGTTTATGAGGAATATTAAATAAACGAGTCTGTGCTTTTTCCACCCAATCATCATTTTTCACTTTGCCACATTTATTACAAAATCTAGACTTACAAGTATGAGGAACAAAATGTTTTTTTCCACAGTCTAGACAAACATACACATTATATCCTAAAATATCTTTATCACTACAAGCAATTACTTTTTTAACATTTTCCACCACTACTGGTCTAATTAGTTGCTTGTGCTTATTATAAAAATCATCCCAGTTTTCTTCGAGGATTTGTTTGATTGTATACTTTGATGCTCGTATGGTTTCGATCATATGAAAATATATTTCCGTATATAGTCTAAGTATACAATCTAACAAGTTTTAGAGGAACAAAAAAAGCCAGCACGAAGTGCTGGCCTATTTTATGCTGTTTCTATCTATTTCTACTTTTTTAATGAGAAATCTGACGGATAAATATCATCAATTCCAGCTTTTTTCATGTCTTCACTGGTTACCTGGTTTCTAAATTCGACAGCCTTAATAGATATATTTGGGAAAAATAGTTTTTTAATATTTCTCTTAAACCCCAAATCATTAATAATCTGGTCAAATTTTTTTGTCATCTTGCTATTTTTAAACTTAACAAATTCTTGGTTAGTTAATTTTTTGCCAGGGTTATTTGTTATATATGTTGCAAAGTAATCATTTTCGCTTTCAAAGTGAGGATTGGCGATAATTATTTCGTTGATTTTTAATTTACGGTTGTCGTAAGATAATTTTAAAATAGTTGTTTTTTCTTTTTCTTTTAAATAACTACTTAGATTATGCTCTTTAATATGTTTTTTAAAACCATCTAATATTTTAATTTCTATTGAACAATCATAAAGATTTGACGCCTTATGCATAACGGAATATACGTCGTTTCTAACGGCTCGATTATCTATTATTTCTATTAATTTATTTTTTTCAAAATTATACAGAGAAGCGTTTATTTCAGAATCCGATAAACCAGAAAATTCGACTCTTTTTATAGCCAATATTTCACACTCAGATATTTGATAAAATTTAAGAATAGTTAAAATAACTTTTTGTTTTATATCTTCACCTGTCATATATCAATTTTATTAATATTATGCTAATATTATAGTATATTTAGTAATTTTTTACGAATTTGCTAAATTTTTCATTAAATATTAGGGTAAGATTATTTTTTGAAATGTTAAATAATTGATGATTAATTATATGAGTAGTGTAAATTATAAAGAAATTTTATTAAATTCTTATTTATCAATTTCTGATTCTACATCAGGGTTAAAGGAAATCGGATATGCTAAATTAGTTTTTTTCATTCTTTTTTTGGAAGAAAAAGAGCTGGATGTTAAGAGTATAATTAAATTAACAGCAGATTATATTAACTCGCATGGAATCCCCGAAAAATCCGTAGTAGATGCTTTAAATTTACTAAAAGCTCGTAGATTGGTTCAGGAAAATAAAGAAAAATTTTCAATTTTGCCAGAAGAAAGAAGCAAAACCGAAAAACAATTAGATTACTCTAAAAAGGTTTCTGCAAAAATAATACAAAAGAGATTTCCTAGAGATATTGAGACTAGTAAAATAGAAGGTTGGTTTAATGAAACAAATGAAAAATATTTTTCCGCCTTTGCCGACGTCTTAATCCAGCTATATAGTAAAAAGGAAAGCCTAATTTTAGAAGTTGATAAAATTTTAATACCAATTATAAATCAATACGGTTTACAGAAATATAAAGATGACCTATTGCAAGGCTACAGAGAGTTTCTTTTAAGTTCTGATAGGGATGAGGAGGAAAAAATATGGAGTATAATGCAGTCTCTTTTAGCCGCAAAAGTTGTGACCGTAGATTTAAGCCCAGATTTTTTAAGTATTGATAAATATACTGATGCTGAAATTATTCTAGATACAAATATATTGTTTGCAAACAGTTTATCTAGTAGTACTGGAATAGAGGACACCATGTGTTCATTTGGCAAAATCGCCAAAACTATAGGAGCAAAATTATGTGTTACGGAAGAAACTATAGAAGAATATCAGACGGTTTGCGATAGGAGAAAAGAGGAAATGATTAAATTATGGAATAACTATTCAGTTAGTATTTTAGAAAAAGCGAACAGAAGAGATGATTTTTTTAGGTCATTGTTATTATTAGGTTGTAAAAACGAAGAAGATATTGAAAGATTTTTTAGTGTAGTAAAAAAAATTCCAGAAAAGATTGGTGATTCTAAAATTAATGTAATCAAACATGACGAAATTTATGATAAGGTGAAAGATAAGGATTTGTTTAATGACATAAAAGAAGCCTGGTCACAAAGACACGGAGAAAAATGGCAAAAAACAGACAATGTTGTTATACACGATTTGATTATTACTAAATTATGCAAAAAACATTCTAAAGACAAAAAAATGTTTGCGCTTACAAGAGATTTGTCTTTAGAGGCGCTTTCTTTAAATTGGGTTGGAGAAAAAGAAGATTCAGTATGGAGAAGCTTATATAGTTTAGTCCAGGTATTAGCAATAAATGGTGGAGGGCCAGATTTTGATCCAAGCGACATGGCTCCATTAGTTAAAATTTTTATAGAACAAGAAGATCTTGGAAGAAGCGACAACTTTGACAAAAGAGATTTATTAAAATTTACCGAGCTAAGTGATCGAATTAATGAGCTACCGGAAACAAAAACTATTAATCTTTTAAATAAGATTCATAAAGCAAACATGTCTAATACGAGTGACCAGCAGTCATTTAAAGATGTTAAACTGGAGCTAGAAAGATCTTTGGTAAAAAAAACCAACGAATTAAGCGAAATTATTAGTGAAAAGGATGAAAAAATTAATAAATTACAGGACGAAATAGAACAATCTAGAGTGGAAAAGGAAAAGAATAAAAAAACAAAAAAAATTATTTGGTTTGCAGTTAGAACTATTTTAAAGTTTATTGGATCATTTCTACTATTTTTTACCCTTAGCGACGCTTTACTTAAAGAATATTTACAAGATGGAATAACATATAGCGTTTTACAAGTACTATTATTTATCCTATCTCCTTTATATTGGATTATTAGTGATTTTAAAAAAACATTTAAAATATAGTGGGTATGAGTAATATAAATTTTACTAGACAACTAGTTAAGGGCAAAATTGCTGAAACAATATTTTCTCAGATGTTTAGGGAATCTGGTAATTTTACCGTCTTAGAATTTGGTTACGAAAAAGTAATTCCGGAAATGATTCAGCAGGGCTTCAATGAAAGTAATCCAATGATTGAAACTTTAAGAACTGCTCCTGATTTTGCTGTTATCGATAGAGATACTAGGCAAGTTAAGTTAATTGAAGTTAAATATCAACGTTCTTTGAGCTCTGAATATACCCTTAAAGCAGCCAATAGAATGAGCCAGTCTTGGAATCCGTCTTATTTATTTATTGCTACTTTGGACGGCTTTTATATGGACGAAATTGCTAATATTATTAAGAATAACGGAGAAATAGCTAAATTGAATCATCCAAAGATTAATAGTGATCTTCAAGATGATTATTTGCAGATATTAAAGAGATTTGAGCAGGATAATTAATTTATCATTTATGGATAAAATTAACTGGCAAGAAGGGTACTATATAGGAAAAGAATATATAGAAGATCCTGAAAAAATAGAAGCTATAATTCAGTATTGCATAAAAATGCCAGTAAGATTTGAGGATTTTAATATTAGCGTCTCAAAGGATATTAAAATAATTCAAGGAAAAGGTGAGTTGTTAGTTAATATAGAGAAAACTGTGTCAAGAAAACTTTTTTATGACATTGTTCATAATATTTCGAAAGCCGTTAAGGATAATGATATTGAGGCAGCAAAAACATATGTTAACGCTGGCAGGTTTGTCGTTGGGTATATATCATCTTCTTTTCCATTGATAATAGACGAAATACAAAAGAAAAAATATTTAGAAGGGCATCTATTGGTTAGAACAATTTCTTTGCCGGAAATTATTGATGTTGCTATTGTCAGCAAGGAAAACAAAAAAGAAGGGGCTGTAATAACTGGGTGGCCAATTCCAATGCCGCCATTTCCTCCATCTAAGTTTTTAGCTAAAGAGGCGGACGCTATTTTTATTAGAGATTTTATTGAGGCTATAACATGTTATTTTGGATATGATATAAATGAGGGGATAAGAAAAATAATAACCTCTTTAGAGAATTATTGGATAAGTTATAATTTAAAAAAGAAAAATAAAAGCTTCAAAGAGTTGGTTGATTTATATATTGTAGAAGAAAACTATGCTTACAAAGAACATAATCTAAAAATAATAAGAAAAAATATAAAATATATTTATGATATAAGAAACTCGATCGTTCATAATAAGCTACGTTTAAAAGCTAACGATATTTATTTACTCAAAATTGCTATAGGGAGTCTATCTTATGTTTATCAAGGTAAACTTATACATGTAGAGCATTTCAATTACGTATTTTCCCTTACTCAGCAGTTTATTGGAATTGATCACGAGTTTAATGGTTTAAATCTTGATTATGGGGAAAAACAAAAAGAAACGGCCGCAGAATCAAAGGGTTTTGTCATTAAAAACAAGGAAGACATGGATGATTATATGTTTGATGGCTTAAATCTTACCAGTGAATATGTAAATGAAATCAACACAAATTATAGTATAAGTTTAAAATACTAATAATATGAAATTATTTTTAACATCAACAGGTTTAGAAAATATAGATATTTCACGTCATTTTGAAACAAGCTTTTTACCAAAAGAGCCTAAAGATTTATCTTTCTTGGTTGTTTCTATTCAAGACTCAGAACAAGACGCTTTTTATCTTGATAAAACTTTGAAAGAAATTAAAAATACAGGCGCTCAAGATGTTGATGTTTTTAAGCTGGGTAATGAAAAATTTACCACCGACAAAGAATACGATGTTATTTTCGTTTGTGGAGGTAATACTTTTGATTATTTAGATAGAGTAAGAAAAACTGGGCTCGATAAATTCATAGTGGACTTTTCTAAAAGAGAAAATAGTACTTACGTTGGTGTTAGCGCTGGCAGTATTTTAGCGGGACCAGATATATCCATTGCTGGGGACGAAGACCCTAATGATATTGGACTCACAGACTTAAAGGGCCTTTGTTTAACGGATTATATAATTTACCCTCATTACAGAAAAGAATTAAAGCCGCAGTTAGATGAGTTTAAAAAAAGAACTGGATATCCGATTATTGAATTAGAAGACAATCAAGCTTTTATCTTAGAAGACTCGGTATTTCATTATATAAACAAAGACTTATAAAATATGGATGACAAAGAAATATCAAAATTAATTTGGAGTAATGAAACCGCTTTAAGAGAGAATTTATTATTAACTAGCGAGGCTATAAAAATTCGTGACACTATCTTTGAATATTTAAATTCAGTTTTAGATGTAAGCTCTTTACCAGGTTTAAGATTAAGAAAAATTACTTCAAACGCAAAACCAGATTCTTGGTGGTCTAATTCAGCAGGCTTTCCGGTTGATAATGCCTGGCAAAAAATAGAAAAATATATTGATATTTTTCAACAATATTTAGCTGAAAAAACTATCAAAAAAAGGATAAACGATGACCAATTTTTTATTGAGTCGAGAATCCAGGGAGAAGATCAGCATATATTGGTTGGCAAAAGAGATGGGTCTGGAAGTAAGGCTCATGTAGTAATTGATGGATTAACAGGAGAAATAAGAGTTGAGGATAATCAGCAAGCTCCAGAAGAGGTAACTGAGAAAATAGAAACCATAATAAAACTACCTAACGGTAAGCAGATTAGAACAACTAGAGAAATATTAGAATTTATTGCTGATGAATAAAGATTACACCTATTTGTAACCTTTATATCAATACCTGTGTCACTTTTGTCACTTTTTAAGAAAAACCATAGCGCACGAGGATCTTATTTACTAAATATTTAAATAATCACCGAAAAGCCTTTCTGGGCTTGCCGAAACCACGGTTCCAGCCCGAGGTAGCCCGCAACATCGTGCTAGCACGA
>Ga0265294_10008151_pt1 | contig 12290 bp, 8 predicted proteins | sample MunlanPumphouse3_FD_192504 | JGI IMG/M metagenome (GOLD analysis project Ga0265294, IMG submission 192504) | Groundwater microbial communities from a municipal landfill in Southern Ontario, Canada - Pumphouse #3 | ecosystem: Environmental > Aquatic > Deep subsurface > Groundwater | place... | reverse complement strand
CAATATGATCATTTTGCAGAGAAAAGCCCGTGACGGCTTCATTAAAACGGAAATCTACCCCGGCTTGCAGGGCATGGAAATAGTAAGATGATGCCACCAGTAGGGGAGAGCATGATCCATCTTCCGGTGAGAACGTGGAACCAAGCAAGCCATCCATCAGAATGCCGGGCACAATCATATTATATGCTTCGGGGCTAAGCCATTTGATGTTCAGCCCAAAGCTGTGTTGGATTTCCATAAGGTCTTGCAATGCTTTGGCATCTTGCGCTCTGTAGGCAGGATAGCTGTAGCCATTGCTCATCCAACCAATATCATCGCCCGTAGTCTCTTGCCAGGTGCGCATAATCTCGATAGAGCGCAAACATACGCTTATCTTGCCAAAATCAGAATGGGTAGCACGCACTCCGCCAATCGCTTTTTTATTGTTTTCTTGTCCGGGTCCATGTTCGGGATCAATTACTAAAACCGATCTCCCGCTTTTCGCCAAGTTGTAAGCTGCAGGCAAGCCAATTGACCCTGCGCCGATTACGATAACGTCATATACTTTAGTCATTTTATGCTCCCATCAGGAAACTTGGATAAGGGAATTTCAATAAACAAGGGACGCTTGGTATTGGGAACTACATCGGTAGTAGGAATACCCTCTTCGCGCAGCAACCCTTTTATCATTACTTCACAGGTTTTTGCTCCGCAAGGTCCCATTCCTGCCCTGGTGATAGACTTTATCTGATTAAGATCACTAATGCCACCACGGATTAAAGCTCGCACTTGCCCCACGCTAACCCTTTCGCACAGGCAGATCATGGCATCATCTGCCAACCTTTCCGGGATAATCGCCGTTGCCAAAGGTTCGCTTACTTTTGCTGCTTGTATCTTAAAACCGGCAATTTGCTTAGCAATTGCTTTGGGAACGGCAAAACGTACAATCTGGCAATGCTGTTTGGCGTAATCCTGTATGGCAGTAACTTCAAAACAGCCTATATCCTTAGCGTTAATATCAACTAAGGGCATGCTGTCACCGATCTTGATAACTTTGTTTGTAACTTCGTAAACCACGCTAACGGTAGGCAGGTCTTTATCCTTTCTATAATCAACCAGAGTGATGGCAAGTCCGGGGCAGATAAGCAAGCATTTAGCGCAACCTATGCATTTGCCGTCGTATATCGGGACTGCTAAAAGAGAGCTATCCTCGGTGTGGATAGAATTTGTAGGGCAAACAGTGGTGCAGGGATTGCAAGGTATTTCCTGCAAGCAGTGAATTATGGGGAACACGCCTTCTTCAGCTTCGCTATTTTGATAACCCTTAATCACCCCGGGGTGTGCTTTCAATGCTTCGGCTTTGGCATACCAATCTGCTGGAATGGGATTGCCAGTTACACCCGATAGTGCCGAGGCCATCTTCAGTCCGGCGATCTTGCCATTAAACATGGCAGAGCTGGCTTCGGCTATTTCCAAAGCGTCTCCGGCAGAATCAACAGGAATTCCGGCTGCTTCTGCTTCGATGGTAAATTCGCTTAATGAATCCAGACCCACTGCGATAAGGATAGTGTCGCAAGTAAAGGTTTTCTCTGTTCCTTTGATAGCCTGAAACTTGTTGTCTATTGCCGTGATGGTGATGGATTCTACGGCTTCATTACCATTTGCACAGAGGATGGAATGAGATGTATAGATGGGCACACCCAAACGTTTTAGCTTATCTGCATGCACCTTGTATCCGCCACAAACAGGCATAGCTTCTACCAATCCTACTACTTCAATACCGGCTTGCAGTGCGTGATAACCTGCTATCAAACCTACATTACCACCGCCTATGATAAACAAACGTTCTGTGGGACGCACTAAATCTCTGTTTACCAGTGTCTGAAAGGCTCCTGCGCCATAAATACGAGCAAGCTTATTGCCGGGAAAGCGCAAGAACTTTTCTCTGGCACCGGCGGCGTTAAGAATACGTTTGGGAGTTACAATTTTATACACGCCATCTTTAAGTATTCCCACCTTTTGGTCGCTAAATACAAAGATTGCGGTGCTATTCAGCCAAACTTCCACAGAGGCAAAGCCAGCAACTTCTGTTGCTAGTATCTTGCCGATATCGTGTCCACGTGTTCCTGCACGGCTATCTTCTTCCGAGCCAAAGAACTTGTGTGTCTGTAATACCAGCTTCCCGCCAAGTGCGTTTTTGTCATCTATCAAGATCACTGGGATATGCTTCTTGCCGAGTTCTATGGCAGCCGATAATCCTGCAGGTCCACCGCCAATGATTAGCACTTCTGTGCTGAGATGTTCTATTGGCTCAAAGCTTTGAGGTTGGTCGTCAGCGGGTAAAGTGGCAAGTCCTTCCACGCTTTGCACGATCATATTTTCGGCAACCGCTGTCATGCAGGATTTAACCGATACGCCATTGGCGATTACGCTACATTTGGCGCATTGACCATTGGCGCAAAATATGCCCTGTGCCCCTCCATCTTTATGATGATGACCAAAGATAGAGATGCCATTGGCAATAAGCGCAGAGGAGATCATTTCTCCTTTGCGGGCGTTGAGCTTTGTACCATTCCAGTAAAATTGGATTTCCTCCATCTCTGGTACGCTTAAAATGGGATGGGTGAGGATGCGGTTGTCATGCACCATGGTATAAAACTCCTTAAATCAGCTTTGCAAGTGCTTCTGCCGTTAATCATATTTGCGGATTACAAAGTTTGTGAGCTTACTCTTTGTCAAGGGAAATAGCGAAACTCCAACCCAGTTACTATTATTCTATTGAATGTCCAGCATTGCAGAAGACCCAAATCTATAGATTCACGAACTTAGACAGTAAGTTTGCAACTCCCCAAATAAATCGTCACCCGGAATAATATGCAACTGAAACGAAAAAGCCCTCAATCGTAAAACCAAGCTCAAGCACTAAGCAGCACAATAAAAATCACCCCTGGTTGGCGCAGTGCCATGCGGGGGCGAACTGAGATCTATTTAGAAAAACCCATCAAACTACATGGGCAATAGGTCAAGTTAAGCAGTGCTTATCTATAAACGTCTTTAATGATATCACATTGGATACTTCACTTTCGCTTAACATCGTTGGCTCTAAAAGGATGTTATTGATAATATAGCATACATCACGAAGGAGTATTTCTCCGATACATAACTTTCTGAGTTGTAACACTTTGTCTTTATGGCACAACCTCACATGCTTACCGCTCCCGCAAGGGCAGGGGTTGTTTGGAAGATACACATTTCGCAAAACAATGGTATACATTAATAGGTGAAGCAACTGTGAAATGCTACTTACATTCTCGAAATATCCACTGTAGTAATCAACCAAACCTGGTGCGTTATGTCTTTCTTCAGACCATGGTGCAGTTATCCCAAACGTAACAAAATACTCGTAACCAAACAAATACGGGATAAGTAAGTCATTCACGAAACCGAGTAAGCGCTGATTAGACCTAAACTTCATGTACTGGTTTGTATCAACTCCAAGGCATAGTCTACCATTCTGGTATTGATGATAAGATGGTTCAATTTTATTGCCAATCTCGTAGCAAACAGGTATAGTTCGAGGATAATCCTTCGGTATATCTATCCGAACATGATACTCTATTTGTAAGGATACATTTCTGTGTTGAGCTGACAAAGATATGGTACCTTCAATGCAATACCCATCCTTAACTGGTGTCCAGATTAGATACTTGTACTTTTCATTCAACTCAAGATACTCATTCGCAACTTGAGTATGAGTTACAACATCAATTACTGTAACCATAAGGTTTGATAGGGTCTTTGATTTGGACAAATGGCTTGTTATCATACAAGACACTTGGTGTTGATCCACGATTTGTCAGGTTGTATGCAGCCTCTTTTACTACAGATTCGTCGAAAGCGGAGTACATTGCTTTTTGTATTCGAGTACTATCTCCGCTTACCAAATCTGAATAATCCCTATAGAGCTGTGCCTTCCACCTATTAAATTCAACACGTTTTTCAGGCTCATTGTTCCACTTATCTGTAAATATCTCATCGGGATGAGCGGGATTTTTTAGGATGAAATCATCATTAAGAGCATTGATTCCTGTAACTGCCCTACTTAAAGCGCTTATGATATTATCTTCATTATTGTAATATGAGGCAGCAAGAGTTGTTATAATGATTGATGCAGGCTTATGTTCACCATTACTACCATACATCATATCACGGTGTCTTTTAAGTATTTGGACAACACGTTGTAATGGTGTTTTTCTTTTATACTCAGGTACTTGTTGAATATCATATGCTTCTTTTAGTATTGTGTACCGCTCTTCCATACGACTTTTAAACCAATTACCAAACCCTAAAGGATTACTTTGTGGCCACATCCCATGGCGATTATAATAGTGATCATCTTTATTATCTGTTATAGCAAGTGCATCAACTGATAGTTCTTTCGCAAGTTTGAAACTTTCATTCAAATGAACTGCGAAATCTACATCTGGTATTGCAGGAAGAATATCAAGATGAAATCTTTCACTGTTTGAATACTTGAGCGTCCAACATCTCTGTTTCTCAGGCTGTAGTAACCTGCGATATACGTTACTTTCTAACAGTCTTTGTTCTACTTTATTTTTGAGATCATACTGCGAGAGGTAACCCTTTGGAATATCAACCCGAAAAACGAGATCAATATCATAGTCTTGGTTTTCGTCATAAGGTCTGATCATAGTACCCAACATAAATGAACCCTGAGTAAAAATAGTTCCGTTAAATTGTTGAAAATAAGTACCTTCTTGAGCTAACCACTTTCCGACACTTTCATAGTGACTTTTTGCTGCTTTATACATACTCTCTGGTATGTCTAGTTCATCAGAAATTGCTTCGAGTAGGTCATTAGCTTTTGCATATTTGTCTAGTAACATTCTAACCTCCGTTACTTGATTGTTATAGTTGGTATAAAGCCTTTTTCTTTTTGATTATCATAAACTAACATTGGTAAATCGCTTTTGGAGTTTCTAACCCTACCTAACTCAATAGAAATACTTATTGGAGTTGAGGGAAAGACATGAATCACTTTCTTTTCACCATGCTTTTTTTTGATTTCGTTAAACATCCACCTAAGTAGTTCTCGGAATTCTCTCAATTGATCAGGATGTTGTATTGCGCTATAATTTGGACTAGGGACTGTAATCCTCCAAATATCAACATTTTCACCTAATACAGAAGTTATCCTCGTGTCTTCAACATCAGCGCTAACAGCTAGCACTAAAGCTATTTCCTTAGTTGTAACATCACCATCGGTTCCGCATTCATATTTGAATTCAAAACCATCTGGATAACCCTGCCAATCCCAAGTGTCAGGTTCTCTTTGCTTCTGAAATACATGTACTTTAGTTAGGTCTCTTAGCCTGTTACCTAGATAAACCAGTAACGGAATGGGAGCGATACCAAAAATAGCGAATTGGTACTCAGAATTCCTAGTCAATGCATCATCTATATTCGCTTTGATTTTCCTTTCTAAAATCTGCATATGTTGATGCCAAAAGTCTGCCTCACAATCTATCTTATCACAATCTAGCATGCTTAAGTCGATGCTTGCATCGCTAGGGTAAAAACCATGATTATATATTGCCTGTTCCATAAGTTTTCTTGATACTCGTACCATATTTACACCAATCGGTGCCTCATAAATAATCGGTACGATCTTTTTATCAGGTGTAAACGAAGTGAGATGCCTAATTCTACTCTCATGCTTTTCTTTCATGGTATGCAATCGCTCAACAGGATGTTCAGCAACATCTTCTTTGTCAATTAGACGATGGTGAGTGTCACATAATAGCATTAGATTGGTGATGTCTTTTTTAAGCTTGGGCGACTCTATAGAATCGTATCTTGCGCCACCAGGGCTGTCTGCATATATATGTGCTATATAGGCTTTGTTGACTTGCTTTGCTGTTAACAAATCCTGGTACAACTCCACATTACAACCTTCATATTCACATCTCCCTGCACTTCTTGCCCAAAGCAGACACTTGATCTTATCGGTTATCTCTGTTTGCGACATATTTGCCTCCTTTTATAAGATATCCGTAACTACATCATATGCAGCAGGTAACTGCCAATCAACCCCGTTTCTGATAACTGCATCTGATACTCTATCACTATATGAATACAACATTTATGATAGTGCCTATATTGTCAAGAAGTAATTACATTTGCGTTTAACGATTGGCACTGTCAAGCGGTGATTGCTTATGTAGCATAGGCTCCCGTATTCTCGCCCTAGTATATAGTATATAATCTCATGATTATCTCCGTGGGAATTTGCTAGCTAAGCTACAGAACTGATGCAACATAAATGAAAGCTTGTATTGGGTTACAGGTTTCTCAGGATTTACATTTTTAATTGTGGGGAGGGATCACTCCCTCCCCGATGTGGACCTAACGAGATTCGAACTCGCTCTTCCTCATTGACAGTGAGGCTTGCTACCATTACAAATATAGGCCCAATTGCTATTGTTGAGTATTCACATATTAAGTAAAACAAAAAATGAACTGGTCAAAATAACCATATAACAGACACTTCTCACATCTCTATCTCATCTTGATATATCTTATTTTTCTTAATATCCGGTTTATTGAATGGGTCTATGGCAGTATTAGGCAGCACTACAGGTATTGGGTGGCTAAAGAGCTGTTCTGCCGTAACTATCTGAATGCGTGGCATCACAAACGGCTTGGAAAGGGAAGTTACGCTATACTCAAATGTCCCTGCCTTTGCAGCTTCTTCTATCATGCCTTTGGTAGGTTCCACAAGGGTTATCAGGATGCCAAAATCTGCATCCTGGCTTTCCACGGTTCCCTTTAGGTCTCGCACCATAGCGGGATTGATGCTTTTACCGCCTTTCACAGAGATTATCCCTTTGCCAATCTTATCCTTACGCTGTTGATCGATAAAGTTTATCACCCCATCCACGCCTTTGTCACCTGTTTTTACAGTAGGCATTGCATTAAGCTGGCTTACCGCCCACACTTCAAACTGGAAAGGTGCCGTCTCTGCCAATTTACTGGCAGAGTGATAGTCTGTAGGCGTGCCTTTGATGATAAAGTCTTTCTTTTCCCTGATCTTGTTCTTTTCAAAGCGTTTCCTAATTACATCAATGGAAAGATAGGTGATGTCTATCCCCACCCATTTGCGGTTAAGCCTTTCTGCCACAGCGACAGCCGTTCCACAACCACAGAAAGGATCGAGGATAATGTCTCCTTCATTGCTATTGGCACTAATGATACGCTCTAACAAAGCTTCCGGCTTCTGAGTAGGATAGCCCATCCGTTCTTTTGCTTGTGAATTTATTGGAGGGATATCATCCCAGAGGCATTGTAACGTTGTGCCTTTGTTTTCGTCTAAGTAACGCTTAAGCCTAATCCCTTTGTTTTTGGAATTGCTTATATTTGTGTATATGAGTCTATTTTCTGCATCAAGTCTTTCCATCGTAGATAATGGCACTCTCCACAAAGATGTGCAGCCCTTATATTCGTATTCATAGCCCCCACCCGATAAGCCTTTTGCAGATAAATCTGCATCTGTCCATTTACGGCCATCGGGATCTGTATTCCTAAATCTAGATAGATACTTCTCATCGTGGCTTGTGTATTGGTTAAACCACTTGTAGTTTTCTGTCTTTGAGTAAAAAAGTATGATATCTGTGTTAGCTCCAAATCTTTTAGAATCGCTATGTGCAGAAGTCCTTTTCCAAGTAATTTCATTCCTATAGTTCTTCGGCTCAAACACAGCATCCATGAGCAGCTTCAAATAGTGGCTTGCCGTTGGATCGCAATGCAGATATATGCTCCCTGTGGGTTTCAAGACTCGTTTCATCTCCAAAAGCCTTGGTGCCATCATGCAGATATATGCCATCAGCGGGCAAGCATCCAAATAGCTACGCATGGCTTTCATCAGGTCTATTAGTTTCTGAGTAGGCTTTTCTCTGGTGAGGGTGCCCATGATCAGCTCGCTATATTCCCGTTCCGCTTCCATGCCCCAAACCCAGGTATCCTCAAAGGCGTTTATCTGGCTGGTTGCGCCTTTGATGCCGTCTTGCTTGGGATTGAAGATAATATTGTAATTCCTTCCGCTTTGAAAGGGCGGATCAAGATAGATCAAATCTACAGACTCGTCTTTTATATGCTCCTTCATGATCTCCAGATTATCACCATAGTACAAAGTGTTCATTTATCAATGCTCCTTGCCAAGACCTATTACCTATAAAAAACAAAGGATTATCACTAAGGCATTTTTGTCAATCTCTAAATTACATCCTTTTTCACTTATATGTGACTGCCAATACCTACACTCACCAATACAGCTATACGCTGTTATTCCTGCACTCCTGCACGTCAACACGCTGGCTATATCTCCCTATCCCGATTGTTATAATCGTAACCCACGGGCAGCAAACCTGCTTCCACGGCTTTCTTGATGCTGATGCAAGGCAGATTATGCGTGTAAATCTCTTCCCGCGTGAGCGTAAGCAAATCTATGCTTTTATCCCGCCGTGCCAGATCCCGCATCAGTTTAAGGTACATGTTCACCCAGGAGCGTACGTATCTGCCTTCGTTTCCCCGCAGGGTGTTATAGCGCCTCAGATAGGTTCGCATATCGTTTTTGTAGCCTTCGGATGGCGTAATCCGGTGCAGATTGGTGGTGATATTGCCTAATTTATGATTATTCTCCGTGAGGGTGGGGTAACGGTATTTTCGCACCAACATAAGTCCTTCCCGCCGATAATGGCAGAACACCACTCCATCCAGCTTCCCGGAATACGAGCCAATGCCATAAGTAAAATTATCCTTTATTGTAATCCTCCTGTTTTTGTATCTTTTATATATTAGTGTGCCTTAGCCACTTCGTCATTCCAGCGCAGGCTGGAATCCAGACCCGAAAAAGCACAGTAATTAATACCGCTTAAAGCCCACATAACAAAACTATAACTTATCCATATCAAAGGGATTATAAAGAACTAGATTCCAGCCTGCGCTGGAATGACGGACTACATCTTTTCCCCATCCGTACCTATGATCATCCACCTAATATAAACTGACACCCAAAGCTGCACGAAGTGACACAAGGGGAAAGTGGGGATAAGGCTTTGAGTGGTGGTTAGTTGCGATGGACTGGTTATGGAAATGTCCATGCGCCTATTTGGACGTTTTTGGACTGGTTTGTGACAGAATTACTGCATATTAGGACGGCATTTGGACAGGCTTTGGAAAGAGCAGTTGGGAAATCGGAACTTTGAAATTAGAAAAAGCGCAACTGGAGTGCGATTGTGCCGATCAGGAAAGCCCCGTAATTCCAATCTGAGTCTAAAACAAGAACCGGATAGTCTATATTAAATGGTTGGAGGATAATCTGTTGGCGGTTGTGGTCGATCTGTACTTTCTTGATAGTGAGGCCATCTTCAGTCCTTACAACTGCAATTTTACCATCGGCATCTTCCCATCTCTGATTGCTCTTGATGACTACTATGTCCTGATGTTGGATTACGGGCTCCATGCTCTGTCCATTTACTTGAAAGACAGTGTATTGCTTGGGGTTGCCGGGCAGGAATGAGGCTGGTAATTGGATCTGCCCCATTTGACTCCACTCATCTCTGATCTCCATGGGAGGTCCGGCAGCTATTTCTCCCACGATGGGAAAGCTGATAGACTGAGCGGGATCAATGTCGTGATCGGTTGTGGGATGTTTTGTTGAAGAAACGATCTTGGGTGTTCTGCCTAACTTCGTTTGAGGCTCTACTTCACTGTGATCTGCTTTTGAATGATTAGACTGGATTAGCTCTTGAAACTCGTCTCTGGCGTGCATAGAGCCGTTTCCGGTAAAGAGCCAGTGGATATTGATCTTATCCTTGGAGAGGGCTTCCAGGAACTCAGGATCAGGGTATCTCTCATTCATTTTATAGCGGGAAAGCGAAGCTCGAGAGATGCCATACTTAGTGGCAAACTCATAGTCTTTGAGCCGCATAGATTTTATCACCAGGCTAAGGCGTTGTCCGATAGTCGGTTTATTCATTGTAAACTCCATACAGAATCTTTGCCATTGACGATATCCTTATGGCTGCAAGATTGGTTTCTGATGCCATTCTGCTGCAGAGCGGAATGGAGTCAATACTAAAGTATATACGGTGACCCAGATGGAAGATAAAGTATTGCCGGAGAATGCGTAAGAAAGCGGTAAAACTCGCAGAAAGGACTTCCCAAGGTTCTGCGCTTGTGGTTCTCTGCACCCTACCAATACATAAGAGAGGTGTAGAATGACTACCATGAAACGTAAGCATGTGAAGGAGCAGAATCGGAAGGATTTGCTCGATGTCCAAGCGGGTACCCCTGTCCAAGCGGGGGTAGGCATGAGGCTTAACTCATTGATAACTATGATGAGAGGGCAAAATGTCCAAGCGCTTACCCACATTTTTCAGGAATGCAGACTGAAATGTCCAAGCGGGTCGCAGTATTTGAAGGACTTGGACATGGACATGAGAGTCGATTTTATCTGGCTACCCATTGATAGAGTAGCCATGCTGACGAGCAAGAACCTGAAAACGATCAGGCGGATGGCGGCATCGGGTAAGCTGACCGCACTGAAGCATCAGATACCCACCAAGAACGGAGCAACGATCAAGACCTTTATCCTGGCAACGGAAGAGATCATTCAGGCAGAGTATGATAAGTTCCGAGACAAGCTGCGCAAACCTGAGCTCTACTTTGAAGAAGTGATAGAACTGGGAGATTTCAGCTTCCCCAGTGTGTTTCTGGTCTATTATGATAATGATGGAGGTTCCGATGTATCCCTATAATGGCAGACCGACCGAGGAGTTTCTCCGTGACTATAACCGTAAACTTCGGGAACTGCAGGAACTGATCGAAAGCCAGGGTATGAACCTTCAACTCAAACCAGGTGGCAGATGCGTGGTAGTGCCTGATTCAAGCAAGAATGCTGATACCAATGCTGATACCATAGATAAGAACCACTTGATTAGCTACAGCCAACAGTATAATGCCAATGTAACTGATTCAGAAGATGCCGAGACTACCGAAACGGTCTATGAGACCTATGAGGACTATCTGGACTTTGAACGTAAGCTCACTCTGATCCATGAAGCAAAAGATAATGATATAGTGATTGATTTCTCGGCTGAGTTTCTTGATCTGGCTCCAATAGTAGAAGAGAAGCTGCTGTTCAAGGAAGAGGCGCAACTCTATGGCAGATTCTGTCAGGAAGTGATCCGCATCCTGAGTGGTGCTTCATCCAAGACCATCGCCTGGAGGCAAATCACCAAAGACTACAATAACAGTAAGCTGGTGGCAGAACTGCGTTATAAGAAAGGACCCCGCAAAGAACGGGCACTGCGAGAGTGGCTGCGCAACTACTATGATAACAAACTGGATATGTATGCTCTACTGCATAAGAGTAAAGGGCAATGCAAAGACCGGAAGATCACTTATCAGGAACAACAATATCTGCTGCACCTGCTGCTCAATCCCAATCGCATCAAGATCGGCTCTGCCATCGTTAACCTCAAGCAGATGGCCAGAGTGGGAAGGCTGGAATCGGTTACGCATGAACGTACCTTGAGGAGATGGTGTGAAGAATGGGCATCTACTCATCCGGCAGAATGGCATCAAGCCCGGGATGGCAGTAAGTATGTCTCTGAACGGATCATCAAGAGTATTAAGCGAGATGATAGCAGCCTGAAAGTTGGACAGGTCTGGGTGGCAGATGGACATACCCTCTCCTTTGATATCCTCAATCCTCAGACTGGGAGATCACAGAGGATGACCATGATTATGGTGATGGACTGGGCAAGCAGATATCCGGTGGGAGCATCACTCGCCTTTACTGAAGATAGCCAGCATATCCTGACAGCCTTCCGCAACGGCTTCATCAACTGTGCATCGATCGCTGATAACAACTGCGGAACCAAGGCAGTGATCCCAGAGTATGTCTATCTTGATAATGGCAAAGCCTTCCGAGCCAAGCTATTTCATGAACGCTGGGAAGAGCATGATCTGAATCAGGAACTGGGTGGTATCTTCCCCCGGCTCAATATCGGGGTGAGATTCGCCGAGAGCTACAATGCTAAAGCGAAGATTATCGAGCGGTTCTTCAAGACCTTCCAGGAGCAGTTTGAGAGGTTTGTTAGCACCTTCAGAGGGGCATCGATAGATGATAAGCCATCTACTCTGAGCCGTAACGAGAAGTGGGCTAAGAAGCTCTATACCGGCAAGCCTCCGACCATTGAAGAGACCATGCAGATGATCAACTACTA
>Ga0265294_10008150_pt1 | contig 12291 bp, 8 predicted proteins | sample MunlanPumphouse3_FD_192504 | JGI IMG/M metagenome (GOLD analysis project Ga0265294, IMG submission 192504) | Groundwater microbial communities from a municipal landfill in Southern Ontario, Canada - Pumphouse #3 | ecosystem: Environmental > Aquatic > Deep subsurface > Groundwater | place... | reverse complement strand
TATTTCTTATATTTATTTTAACATTAAATCAGCGTTTCGTCAACGGTATCTTATTTTGTAATTTATATAAAGTAAATATTTTTAAGTTATAACGCCATATGTAGTCCCCGATCTATTAAAAATTAAGCCCTTTATAGTTTACTTCTTTAAGCACCAAACCCTTTGCCGCCGCCGTTCTTCCAGCCCTTTTCCTATCTCTCTTTTCCATTATCGAATTTAAATCTTCTTTCTTGCCAAGTCCTATATCTATCAGTGTCCCCGCAATAATCCTGACCATGTTGTACAAGAAGCCATTTCCTGTAACCGAAAGCTCTATAAAATCCCCTACCTTCTTAACACAAATTTTATATATTGTTCTGGTCTTGGTTTTAACTTCCGTATTAGAAGTACAAAAAGCTGAAAAATCATGCGTTCCTTTTAAAATTTGAGCTTCTTTATTCATTTTTTTGACATCAATTTTATCTGGAACTCTCAAAGCAAATTCTTCATATAACGGAATTTCAATATCGCTCATGTACATTCTATAAACGTATGTCTTTCTTTTAACACTGTATCGAGCATGAAATTCATCACTCACTTCTTTTACGGCTAAGATTCTTATATCTTTTGGCAAAATGGAGTTCATGTACCCAACAAACCCTGTGGGCATATTTTTGTCTGTACTAAAATGAGCAACTTGTCCTATAACACTCACTCCTGAATCAGTTCTTCCGCTAGCATAAATCTTTATAGTTTCGCCAAAAATCTGAGCAAGGGAGTCCTCTATCACTGTTTGAACGGTCTTTCCCTTCTTTTGTTCTTGCCAACCCCAGTAATTTTTACCATAATAACTTAATTTAACTGCATATTTGCTCATTATTTCTTCCTTTTGAGTATTTTAACACATATAGAATCAAAACAAAACCTTTTTATTTTTATTTTTTATCTTTTGCCAAACAATGTAAAACAACGTAGAAACATACTATTATCTGAATAAAAGGTCAGTATACATTTGACTAAAAAAAAGAGATTGACTATAATTTAAGAGAGATGTTAAATCGAAGGAGAAATTATGTCAAAAATAACAGTTGATGGCAACACCGCAACAGCAGAAATTGCTTATGCTTGCAGTGAGATTGCCGCAATTTACCCTATTACTCCATCTAGCCCTATGGCAGAGATAGCGGATGCAAAGAGCTGTGCTGGAGAAAAAAATATTTTAGACGAGCCAGTCAAGGTTGTAGAAATGCAATCCGAAGGTGGTGCTGCTGGTGCTCTTCATGGTGCGTTAAGTGCAGGAGCTCTCGCCACTACCTTTACTTCTAGTCAGGGACTTCTTTTAATGATTCCTAACATGTACAAAATCGCAGGCGAACTTTTACCTACTGTTTTTCATGTTAGTGCAAGAACTATTGCGTCGCATGCTTTAAGCATTTTTGGAGACCACTCAGATGTCATGGCAACTAGACAAACAGGATTTGCTTTGTTGTGTTCAGGTAGCGTTCAGGAAGCTCAAGACTTAGCATTAATTTCTCACATAGCTACCCTAAAATCTTCCGTACCTTTTCTTCATTTCTTTGATGGATTTAGAACAAGTCATGAATTAAATACTATTGATGACATTAAAAAGGAAGATATTAAAAAATTAATGCCACTGGATAAAATTTATAACTTCCGTTTGAGAGCATTATCCTCTGCACACCCACACCAACAAGGAACTTCTCAAACTCCTGATATTTTCTTTCAAAACCGCGAGGCCTGTAACAGATTCTACGACGCAACTCCTGATATTGTAGAAAAGGTAATGAATGACTTTAAAGAAGTTGTTGGCAGAAAATACTCACTTTTTGACTATATAGGTAGTAAAAATGCTGAAAGTGTTATAGTTATGATGGGAAGCGGAGCCGAGACATGCGAAAGCACGGTTGAATACTTAAACAAGAGATTGGGCAAAAATTATGGATTAATTAAAGTAAGACTTTACCGTCCTTTTAGTGTAAAACACTTGCTTTCAACATTACCAAAAACAGTTAAAAATATTGCTGTTTTAGATAGATGCAAAGAACCAGGTGCTAGTGGCGAGCCACTATATAAAGACGTTGTTGCCGCATTGGCCGAGGTAGGTAAAAAAGAGATAAAAGTTGTAGGTGGAAGATATGCTCTAGGCAGTTTTGAATTTACACCAAACATGGTAAATGCAGTATTCGACAACTTACAATTAGCTCGTCCTAAAAATAATTTCACAGTTGGAATTAACGACGATATTACAAATACAAATCTAGTAATCAAAAAACAAATCTCTCTCGAAAACAATGTAACCTCATGCAAATTTTATGGTTTCGGTGGAGACGGTACTGTTAGCGCAAATAAGAATAGTATCAAAATAATTTGCAACGAAACAGGGTTATACGGGCAAGCATATTTTGAGTATGACAGTAAGAAAACTGGAAATGCAACAATATCTCATTTGCGTTTTGGTAAAAAGAAAATTAATGAAAGTTATTTATTAACAGACATTGATTTTGTAGCTTGTCATCACCAATCATATTTGTCTAAATACAACATATGTGCAGGTTTGAAAAAAGGCGGAGTAATGCTTATTAACACTGGTTGGAGTCTTGAATATTTAGAACTTCTTATGCCTGCTTCCTTAAAGAGAGAAATCGCTACTAAACAAATAAAGGTTTATACTATAGATGCAACAGAGATCGCTAAAAATATTGGGCTAGGGCCTAAAATCAACTTGATAATGCAAGCAGCCTTCTTTAAATTATTAGAAATAATTCCTTTCTCAAAAGCAAAAGCGGATATGAAAAAATACGCAGAAATTAGCTATGGAAAGAAAGGTCCAGAAATTCTAAAAATGAACTTTAAGGCAATAGATTCTGCTGAAAGTGATATAAAACCATTAAATTATCCTATTTCATGGAAAAATGCAAAAGATAAAGTTGAAAAAGAAAAGCAAAAAGATAAATATTATAAAAACTTTATTGAACCTATCGAAAATTTACATGGAAGTAGTCTACCTGTTAGTGCTTTTGACCCCCGAGGGTTTGTCCCAACCGATACAGCAAAGCTAGAAAAAAGAGGTACGGCAGAAAGAATACCTCAGTGGAAGAGCGAAAATTGTATACAGTGTAATATGTGTAGCTTTGTTTGCCCACACGCAGCAATACGACCATATTTAACTAAGTCCTTAAAAAATAAGCCTGATAGCTTACAGTCTTTACCAGCTATGGGCGAACCTGATAAAAACTTCACAATTCAAGTTAGTCCTATGGATTGTACTGGATGCGGATTATGTGAAAAAATATGCCCTGCTAGAAACAAAGCATTAGAAATGAAAGATATTGAAGACGTTATTAGCCGTGAGATGGAAAACTACAATTATATTTCGGCACAGAAAATAGTTAAGAGCGATAAATTCGCAGAAACAACAGTTAAAGGAAGCCAGTTTAACAAGCCTTACTTTGAATTTAGTGGTGCTTGTGCAGGCTGTGGAGAAACTCCATATATCAAAGTTGTTAGTCAATTATTTGGTGACAGAATGATTATGGCAAACGCTACCGGTTGTAGCAGTATATACGGCGGCAGCTCCCCTGCTTGTCCATATGCAAAGGACGAGACAGGAAGAGGAATTGCTTGGGCAAACAGCTTATTTGAAGACAATGCCGAATTTGGATATGGAATTAAACTTGGTATAAATATAAAACGTAAGAGATTAATATCTTTGCTTGAAGAAGTTGCAGAAACTACCTCGCCTAAGTTGAAAAGCTTAGTAAACAAGTTTTCGAAAACTACAAACGCACAAGAACAGAGAAAACTATCTGCTGAGATATTTGGACTGCTCTCAACCGAAAAAATCCAAGCATCTAAAAAGGCTGAAATTATAAGTGTTATTGACACCGCAGTTGACCAAAGTATTTGGATTGTCGGCGGAGACGGCTGGGCTTATGATATTGGTTTCGGAGGGCTGGACCATGTTGTTGCCAGTGGGGAAAACGTAAAAATTCTTGTTCTTGATACCGAGGTTTATAGCAACACTGGTGGACAAGCAAGTAAAGCAACTCCTATGGGTGCCGTAGCTAAATTTGCAAGCATGGGCAAACGCACAAAGAAGAAAGATTTAGCATTAATGTTAACAACATATGAAAATGTTTATGTCGCAAAAGTTTCTATGGGCGCAAACATGAACCAATTCATGAAAGCAATCGTCGAAGCAGAACAATACGACGGCCCGGCTGTAATTATAGCATATGCTCCATGTATTAATCATGGAATAAATATGTCAAATAGCCAATTAGAAATGAAAAAAGCGGTTGAAAGCGGTTACTGGAACTTGTTCAGATACAATCCAGATCTCAAAAAACAAGGGCAAAATCCGTTTATCTTGGATAGTAACCCTACTGGCGATTTTATGGGATTCCTACAAGGCGAAAACAGGTACAAGTCGTTGGCAAAAATAAATCCAGAACTTGCAGACAAATTATTCACAGAATGTAAAGAACAAGCTATGGACGCGTACGAAACATACAAAAAAATGAGCGAACTTAAATAACATATGAACATATAAGCACACAAAAAGAGGGTTTAAAGCCCTCTTTTATTTTAACTAACAAAATTTTTAATACTTGTCTTTAACTATTTTCTATGATTTTTATTTAAATACTTCCTTTGCTACTTTCATTATATCTTTAATATCAAAATTAAAATGTTCCTTCAAGACTTTTACTGGTGCACTTTCACCAAAGGAACTCATACAAACTGACCCTCCTCTAGCAATATATTTACCCCACGACAGTTCACTCCCTATTTCGATTACAAGTATTTTAACGTCTTTAGGCAATACTTTATTTTGATAAGATTCTAGTTGTTCCTCAAATAATTTTGTACAAGGCATTGACACAACTCGGACATTTTTACCCTTATTTAATAGCTCTTTTTGTGTATCAAGGGCTAATTCTAACTCACTACCACAACTTAGTAATATTCCATCTAGCTTGCCCTTTTTTTCATAAGATAAAACATATCCGCCTTTCAGTACATCTCGCACCTTATTCTCATGATTTTTAACAGTATTTCTACCCTCAAATATAGCTGTTGGATATTCACTATTTAAAGCATAAGAATAAGCAGCCTTCGTTTCGTTAAAGTCAGCAGGCTTAAAAGTATACAAGTTTGGAGTAGCTCTTAAAGAAGTCAATTGCTCTACCGGTTGGTGGGTTGGACCATCTCCACCCCCATCAAGTCCATCATGTGAGAATATATACATTACAGGCTGTTTCATTATTGCACTCATTCTTAAAGCTGGTTTTAAATAGTCACTAAATATAGCAAAAGTACTAGCAAATGCTCTAAGTCCACCATATAAAGAGATTCCGTTTGAGATAGCACTCATACCAAACTCTCGAACTCCATAGAAAATATTTCTACCCTTCGAGTTCAGATTAAATTTATCACTGTCAGAGACGAAAGCTTTTGTACTTCTACTTACATCTGCCGTACCTCCAATAATATTTTCATAATACTTGCAGATCTCATTCAAAATAATATGTCCTGAATCACGGATACTAATTTCTTTATCTGCCGTCAAGCCCTCTAGTATGGTTGTGACTCCCGAAAAATCGTTACCTAGAAATCTTTGCAACTTTATATAATCAGTTTTATATTTTTTCTCATATTCTCTTGTCTTCTTTGTCCATTTTTTTTGACATTCAGAATATCTCGATAAGCTCCTCTTTACTTCTTTCTGAACCATTGGAATAATTTCAAAAGGCTTATCAATTATTCCAAAAGTATTTTTTAATTCTGAAAGATCATCGGCAGTTAATATAAAGTTATGAGCATTAGGAGAACCTTCATTTCTTGTACCGTAACCGATACTAGTGTGTACGATTATTAATGTTGGTTTTGATTCCTTTTTTGCGTCTGAAATAGCAGCAGTAATATCTTCTACACTATTACCGTTCTTTACATCAATGACATTAAATCCAAAACCTTCATACACTTTTCTAGTGTTTTGCGTAAATGTAATGTTTGTAGTACTATCCATTGAAGATTTGTTTGCATCATATAAGACGATTAACTTATTTAATTTCAGAGTACCTGCCAAACTTAGCGCTTCGCTTGAAACACCTTCCATTAAACAGCCATCTCCAACAAGTGCGTATGTATAGTTGTCAATAAGGTTAATATCAGGCTTATTAAACTTTTCTGCTAAAAATCTTTCCGCAATAGCCATTCCAACAGCACTAGCAACACCCTGTCCTAGAGGCCCAGTTGCACAATCCACCCCGGGAGTGCGCATCTCGGGATGCCCTGGAGTAATACTCCCTAATTGTCTAAATTTTTTTAAATCGTTAATGGATATATCATATCCAAACATGTGCAATGCTGCATATAACAGAGCGCTTCCGTGTCCCGCAGACAAAACAAATCTATCTCTGAAAAATGAAGTAGGATTTTTAGGATTAATATCTAATGCATTTGAATATAGTGCATACATAATTGGAGCCGCTGACAACGCAATGCCAGAATGCCCTCCCTTTGCGTTATTTATAACATCACAGCTTAGTACTCTTAAATTATTTACACATAATTCGTTTGTTTTCATTCTATACCTCTTAATATTTATAACTCTTTAGCTCATCTAAAATACGAGCTAAAACCTTTCTCTTATTTAAACAATCAAGTTCTATATGAAAATCACATATATTCGTACAAAATTTTGCTCTTTCATTATATATTAACATTTGTTGGTCAAAATCAAAAGGCTTTTTCTCTTGTTTCTTGTAAAGTTTCATGATTAAATTATAAGGTATATCAAGAAAAATAATATATGCACTTTTGTTTGTATTTTTAGCATTACTACCACGTATAAACATTCCAATGTCCATTGTAATAATTGCATTTTTAAAAGAAAAGAGTGTTTTTATCTTCTCATTTTCCAGTTTCTCAATATAGTCGCCTCCAACAATCTGTTTTGCTTCAGTAACATTTATGAGGTCAAACTCCATCATTTCACTGACACTGGCATAAAACATGTCTAGCCTGGAAGCTAACATTTTTGAAATACTTATAGTGAATTCTGGTGCCAAACCTATAACACATAAATTTGATTTCATACGCTGTCCTACCAGCCTATTATACTTTAATTTTCTCTTTTTAACAATAGTTTTATAGATTTAATAACGCTTTAAATGTTACGTATAACAAAATTCTCCAAGTACTTTCCAGCCTTTTTACATACTTCTTCAAAAATAGAATTGCTATGTGGAGGGACTTTTTTAGGGTCCAAATATTCCGGCACTTGGTATCCTTGTAAAGCGTAGCTTTTAGCTCCCTCTATGTTTCGACAAATTTCTACAATATCATCTGCCGTTAAATTTGGTGCAAAAGTTGTACGGAATTCATAATCTATTCCACAACCCATGATATACTTGATTGATTGCTTTACCTTTTCTATATCCGGAACTATTGTAATTTTATTATACTTTTCAAAGGGTGCTTTTATATCCATAGCTATATAATCAACAAGTTTCTCATCTACCATCTTTTTAATAACAGTGGGATTAGTTCCGTTGCTATCTAACTTAATTTTTAATCCCATTTCCTTTATTTTTTCAGCAAAAGCTAATAAATCTTTCTGCAAGGTTGGTTCTCCGCCTGTTAAAACAACCCCGTCGAGAAATCTTTTGCGATCTTTAATCATGGCCAATATTTTATATTCGTCGTATCCACCCTTTGTTTCAGATATAATAGAACGATTATGACAATACCAGCAGTTCATATTACATCCCGGAGTAAAAACAACTGCCGCGATATTTCCTGGATAATCCACGAAAGAATTCGTTATAAATCCTGCAATTTCCATAAACCTCTCCTTAAATAAAACACGTGACTCATTTTGTCACGTGTTTTAATTTTCTATACAGTAGTACTCTCTAATTGTTTTGGATCAATGACAAATTTTGTTCTTCTCATATATTCTTCTTTTTTACTGTCGTTGAAGTTATCAATTTGTCTTAAATATCCAACAATTCGACTCCAAACTTCGGTTTTTGCGCCACATTCTGGACAGGTAAACTGTTCCCCTTTCAAATATCCATGTACTGGACAAATACTAAATGTTGGAGTTAAAGATATATAAGGCATCTTTGACTGCTCAAATATTTTCTTTATCAATGCCTTTGCAACATCTTTATCCTCAATCTTCTCTCCAAGATACAAATGCTGAACAGTTCCGCCAGTATAGAGAGATTGCAACTCATCTTGGTTTTCAACAACCTTAAATATATCACTAGTATATTCAACTGGTAATTGAGTGGAGTTTGTATAAACAGGATAATCTTTTCCAGCAGTAATTATATTTGGAAATCTTTTCTTGTCCATTTTAGCAAAACGAGTACCAGTCCCTTCAGCAGGAGTAGCTTCAAGATTATAAATATTACCAGTTTCAACTTGGTATTCTTGCAACTTCCCCCTCATATATTGCATAATCTCAATGGCAAAATCCCTTCCTTCCTTTGTAGACAAATCTTTGCCCATAAAGTTAAGTAAAGCTTCATTCATTCCGTTTAATCCAATCGTATTAAAATGGTTAGCCCAATAATTACCAGTTCTTTGTTTTACATCTCTCAAATAATGAGCACAATACGGGTATAAACCTCTTTCAGTTTGCTGTTCTACCATTTTTCTCTTTAATTCTAAACTTTCCTTAGCGATATCACACAACCTTCCAACTCTTTCTAAAAATTCCTGTTTTGTATCCGATAAGTATCCTATACGAGGTAAATTAAGAGTAACAACACCGATGGATCCTGTAAGTGGGTTACTTCCAAACAACCCACCACCTCTCTTTCTAAGTTCTCTTACATCCAAACGTAGTCTGCAACACATTGAAACTGCGTCTTCAGGAGAAAGGTCCGAATTTATATAGTTTGCAAAGTACGGAATACCATATTTGCAAGTCATATCCATTATTTTATCCGCAACCGGACTGTTCCAGTCAAAGTTTTTAGTTATATTTATTGTTGGAATCGGGAATGTAAATACTCTTCCTTGCGCATCTCCTTCACTCATAACTTCACAAAATGCAGAGTTAAATATATCCATTTCTTTTTGATAGTCACCATAAGTGGTATCTTGATATTCTCCACCAACAATAACTGGTGTGTCCTTTAATGTTTTAGGTACTTTTATATCCAAAGTAATATTACTAAATGGAGATTGGAAACCCACTCTGGTAGAAACATTCATGTTAAATATCCACTCTTGTATACATTGTTTAACTTGATCATAATTCAAATGATCAGCTCTAATAAATGGAGCACTGTAAGTGTCAAAACTACTCCATGCTTGAGCTCCCGCGGTCTCTCCCTGAGTCGTAAAAGTACTATTTGTAATCATTCCAAGAAAACTTCTCAAATGCTTAGGAGCCTTACTTGAAATTTTACCAGAACATCCGGTAAATCCTTCTAGCAAAATTTGTCTTGCATCCCAGCCAGCACAATAAGCTCCAAAAAAACCTAGATCGTGAACATGAAGATCTCCATTTTCATGAGCTTCACTAATTTCACGAGGGTAAACTTCGTTTAACCAATAATTTTTCGTAAATTCTTCACGAACAAAGTTGTTAAGTCCAGCAACACTTCTTTGCATATTCGCATTGTTTTTAACAGCCCAATCATCGTTATCCAAATATTTACCGAACATTCCAATAGTTGCCCCTATTAATGCATTCTTTTCTCTTGCTTGGGTTCTTTTTTCTCTATACAATATATAAGCCTTACTCACTTGTGCGTGTCTATTTTCAATTAAAACTTTTTCTACTATATCCTGAATCTGTTCCACCGTAGGTACTTTAAATTCGTATTTAGTATCAACCATTTCTGTAACTTGTTTAGCAAGACTTAAACATGGTTCATAATTATTACCGCCACATGCTTGAACTGCTTTAAAAATAGCCTTACATATCTTCTCCTCATCATATTTTTGCTCTGTTCCGTCTCTCTTTAAAACTCTAGTAACCATAACCTTTCTGTTCCTCCTGTATGATGTACTTCTAATCTAACATACCACAACAGGTTGTGTCAATGTTTTTATTAAACAACTATATATTGTTTTCCTTTTTGTTCATAATGAACAAAAAAGACAAAATTCGAAAAATTTCTTAAAAATCCCTTGCATTATTTTTGAGTAATACTTTTATAACTCTTTTGTTATATCAAAATAACAAAATTTAGCTCTTTTATTATTACAAAAACACATTGATATTAAAGTAAATTAAAATGCTGTACTGTTAACTAATTTTACCCTTCTTTCTCTTATTAATATTTGGCTTACCATGTTTTATATTTAAGATAAAGAATGTAATAATAGTACAAAAAATTAAAACTATAACAATAATGTACCAATCTACATAAATATAACTATCTGCGTTTTGAACAAATAAGAAGTCAATCTCCTCTCCTTCGTTTATATAGCAAATTATATTGCCTTTCTTGCTAGTTTTATATATTTCATCAGTTCCAGTTTCTATTAAGTTAGAAATAGTTATATCACTGGGATGATTATAACTATTTTGTAAAGCAACTGAAATCACGGCATATTCGGGTTTCACAGCTTCCAAAAAAGATAACGAACTAGCATTACTGCTCCCGTGGTGAGAAACTTTTAATACATCAACGTCTAATTCATCGAGTCTACTAGAGCTTGTAAACTCCTCTAGAATATTATCTTCTATACCTGAACCAGCATCACCTGTGAGCATTATCTTCTCCCCACAATAGTTAAGTATTAATATAGGGCTGTAATCATTAGAATCCTGGTAATAACTTTCTATTGGAGACAAAAACTCAATAATATTATCGTCTCCATTTTTGATTGTAATTCCAGCTATGCTAGTAACAACAGATGTTTCCCCACTCGCTTGTAATGAGATTAACTTATCAAGAACATTTTCATAAGTCTGAGTTCCTTGTTGTTCAGTAGTAATTGCAGGACGATAAAACAGTTCGACCGGATATTTTTTAAGTATATCTAACATTCCTCCGCTATGATCAGCGTCACCATGAGTCAATAATACATAATCAAAACTCTTCTCTTCTCCATTTTTAAAAAACACATTGTTTATATAATTTTCTAAGTAGTCAAAGCTCCTACTTGGTCCAGCATCAACTAGCATAGTTTCTTCATTTGGAAAACGGATAAGGATAGCATCTCCCTGTCCCACATCTACAAAGTGGACTTCAAGAGAGGTTTCATCTATGGTATTTAATCCGGGTCGTAATTTAAAAATTTCCTCAATAATGGATGTAAAAAATATAGTAGTCGCTAGGGCTACTATGATTATTGTACATACAATGCCGGACACTATCCAGCGATTTCTCTTTTGTATATTTATTTTACTTACCATAAGTTTACCAAAACTATTCTTCCATTTGTTTAATTTTGTTTTCTATTAATTTTCTCTTCAGCTTTTCCTCTGACTTCATTCTTTTTACATGCATTTTACTCTTACAAAATAGCTCTTTTATAGCTGGCATCTGCTCCATTGTTGCTTTATAACCTTCTTCTATCATATCCTCAAAACCATCTTTTTTACTAGCTCTAAATCTCTTTAAATCAGGCTTTATCATTATATCGGCGTTAAGATAACCTTTTAGTGCGGTACTCTTCATCGTAATTCTAAAAGCTGCCGTTACCAAATCAACAAACTTCGTGCTGTCTGTACCATATCCTCGGCTACTATTTATATCGACTGCAACTACTGCATCACAACCATTCTTCTTTGGGACATCACTTGGTATTGTATTTGCTAATCCGCCATCAAACAGTCTTTTTTTGTTTCTATCAACTGGATTAAATACTAAAGGAACGGCACAGCTACCTGCTATGGCTTTTATTAAATCCCCATCCATTATAACGCATTCTTCTCCAGAGATAACATCGACGGCTACACTGGCAAAAGGAATTTTTAATTCAGAAAAATCTCTCTCTTTTATACTTTCTTTAAGAATGTTTTCAAGTCCCACTGTTTTACTAGGTACAAAAGGAATTTTGCTTGTTCTTACGTCTTTGATCCTAATATTTTGGGCTATTTTTTTCATATCCTCAGAAGTTTTTTCAGAACAATACAAAGCGCCAGCAATACTCCCTATACTAGTTCCTGAAACAAAATCAAACTTTATATTATTTTCTTCAAAAGCTTTCATTACACCAATATATGCAAAACCTCTTGCTCCGCCACCGCCAAGTGCCAAACCAATACCGCCCTTTAAACTATATTTACTTCTAAATAAACCCATTCAT
>Ga0265294_10008149_pt1 | contig 12291 bp, 11 predicted proteins | sample MunlanPumphouse3_FD_192504 | JGI IMG/M metagenome (GOLD analysis project Ga0265294, IMG submission 192504) | Groundwater microbial communities from a municipal landfill in Southern Ontario, Canada - Pumphouse #3 | ecosystem: Environmental > Aquatic > Deep subsurface > Groundwater | place... | reverse complement strand
GGCGCTGGTGAAGATGAACTGTATTGCGCCATGGACTGGTTACAGACCAGACAGGGCGCTATTGAGAAAAAGCTTGCCGCTCGCCATCTGCAAGAAGGCGGAATGGTTCTATATGATTTAAGTTCCAGCTATGTAGAGGGAACACATTGCCCTCTGGCGGCGCGTGGTTATAACCGTGACGGCAAGCAGGGCAAATTGCAGGTCAACTATGGTCTCTTGACCAGTCCTTTGGGGATACCGGTAGCCATATCCGCATTCAGTGGTAACACCTCGGATCCCAAGACCGTAATGGAACAGGTTACCAAGGTCAGGGAAGATTTCGGGATAGGTGAGATGGCGCTGGTTGGAGATCGTGGCATGATCTCACAGGGTCATATTGATAAACTCCGCAATAAGACCGCAATAGACTGGATTACCGCCTTGAAGTCAGGAGCTATTCGTAAACTGATCAGCAGCGACAGTATACAGCCAGGTCTTTTTGATGAGAAGAACCTGTTTGAATTCACCCATCCCGACTATCCTGGTGAGCGGCTGATTGCGTACAAGAATCACGACCTGGCAAAGCTCAGAGGGCACAAACGGCAATCGCTTCTGGATGCCACGGTTGTGGAATTGGAAAAGATCAGGAAAATGGTTGACAGTGGTCGGCTCAAGGATAAAGACAAGATAGGCGTACGGACAGGTAAAGTTATCAACAAATACAAGATGTCCAAACATATCGAACTTGATATCAAAGACACCTCCATAACCTGGGCGATCAAGGAAGCCAACGTACAGGAAGAGAAATCCCTGGACGGAATCTACATCATTCGCACCAGTGTAAATAGCAACAAAATGAGCAGCGATGAAACTATTCGCAATTACAAAAGGTTAAGCCAGGTAGAACGTGCCTTCCGCTCCATGAAAAGCATCGACCTTGAAGTGCGTCCCATCTATCACCGCTTGGAAAACCGTGTACGTGCGCATTTGTTTTTATGCATGCTTTCCTACTACGTCAAATGGCACATGATGGAGGCTTGGCGACCGCTGCTATTTGGAGATGATGACAAGGAAGGAAAAAAGACAAGAGACCCGGTGGCAGCTGCCAAACGCAGTGCCCAGGCTCTGAAAAAAGTTGCAACCAAAAAGCTTGAGGATGGAACAGAGGTTCACAGCTTTCAAACCCTTTTGAAATGTCTGTCAACTATTGTACGCAATGTATGTCGTTATAAAAACCCGGGAGACAAGTCCCCGGCATTCACCATGGATACAATCCCATCAAAGGAGCAGCAACGTGCATTCGATCTTCTCTCCATAATTCGAATGTAGACAGTAGCGTGCAGGCAGATGTTGATGTATCATGCTGATATCAATGGTGAATTGCACTTTTTTTTAAAGAGGAACTTCAGTTTAATGGTTTGCAGTTGGTACTGCTTCTCATCATCCATAAAACCATGACCAAGCATCTGACGGACAGTCTTATGCTGGTTGGCCAGTTCGTGGATGCGATCATAGTCTGCATTCAAGCCCAGACGCAGGGTTCCAAGAACCAGGATTATCCATTGCTCCATCCCTGGCCACCCCTTATCTGTACTGGCTTTGCCCTTCTTACCAGAACCAGCGCGACAAGGAACTACTTCTTCCAGTATTTTGAAGATGTTCTGGCGTAATTTTAGAGTTGTATAAATGTATTTTAATCCAGCGAGCAGTTGTGGGATATCATCGCGTGATTTGGGATCCAGTTTTATTTTGGCAATATCCTCTTCACCGAGCTTTAGTTGTGAATGAAAAACCGATCTCATGAGACCTCCAGACTATATTCAAAACGCGAAGATTTGGAGTGGTAAGGCTGATGAAGGGATAGCGGACTATGGATCAACCCCAAAAACGGTCTAAATCAGGCTGTTACGGCATCGGCATCGGACTCGGCTTCTAGCACCGCCAGAAGTATATTCCTTGTTCGGAAAAAAGTATATAACTATTTGTTATTATTGTAATAAATAAGTTTTCGGCCAGACACTATTTATATGCTGACCTCTTTTTTTGTCAGGATATGTTCCCAAGGCTGGCCTCTATTCCAGATGCGCTTATTTCCAGGATGGCGAAAGTTGAGGGTCTACCTGATTTCATCAACGATCTCTACTGTAACAGAATGGTCACTTTAATTAAAACTAAATTTTGTAGCGAGGCAGGGTGTTCATGTCAAAAAAAGTGATGTTTGTAATTGCCGGGTGTTTTATGTTTCTCTTGGTCCTTTTTATGGTTTCGGTGTTGATCGCCAAAGCCATACTGGGTGGCGATACTGATGGCAGACTTGTTGGCAATCAGGGAATTGGATTGGTAGAGGTCAAGGGGATGATCCTCGACTCCAGGGAAACCATTCGTCAGTTACGTTATTTTCTCAAGAAGGACAATATCAAGGTTGTGGTGTTGAGAGTTGACTCACCTGGAGGCGTTGTTGCTCCATCGCAGGAGATTTGCGATGAGGTTAAGAAGTTTGCCGCCAGGAAGAAGATCATCGTCTCCATGGGGAGTCTGGCCGCATCGGGAGGATACTATATCTCTGCTCCAGCCACACTGATCTATGCCAATCCCGGCACGATCACAGCCAGCATCGGCGTGATTCTCAAGCTCTCCAACATTGAGGCATTGATTGACAAGATCGGTATCAAGGCATATACGCTCAAAACCGGCAAGTACAAGGATTCAGGATCGCCGGTGCGTCAGTTCTCCGAAGAGGACAGGGCCATGCTACAGGCAGTGATCGATAACACTCACGAACAGTTTGTCCAAGCGGTGGCTGCCGGACGAAAACTGCCGGTCGAAGAGGTGCGTAGAATTGCCGACGGTCGCATCCTTTCTGGTGAACAAGCCAAGGCGTTCAAGCTGGTAGACCGTCTGGGGACGTTGCAGGATGCCATTGAGGAGGCCGGTAGGCTGGCTGGTATCAAAGGTGATCCGGAAGTTGTCCTGCCGCCCAAGAGAAGGGTCAATTATCTGGATTTGCTGGCAGAAGGGGCAGAAAACACGTTCAATGGCTCACTCGGGCGAGCCACCGGTGGTATGCGCATGATGTACGAGGCAGAGTAGAATCAGCCCCCTGTTCCGGATTCAGAGAAGTTACAAGCTTCTTTCCGGAACCAGGAACCGATTGCATTATCTCCGTTTCTTCAGACGATCATGGGCGTTCAGGAGGATGTTTTCGGTAGTTTGCCAGTCGATGCAGGCGTCAGTGATGGAGACACCGTATTTTAGCTGGCTGATGTCGGTCGGAACTTTCTGGTTGCCGGCTTCCAGATTGCTCTCGATCATAACTCCGGACAGGGATGAGTTGCCTGACAGAATTTGCTGGATAACGCTTTCAAGCACCTCTGGCTGCTTCTGGTAGTCCTTGTTGGAATTGCCATGACTGCAATCCACCATGATGGTAGGGAACAGGCCGTTTTTAATCAGGTTTTCTTCTGTATGGTTAATGTCTTCCGGATAGTAATTGACTTTACGTGAGCCACCTCGTAGTACAATGTGAACATCCGGATTGCCGGTGGTCTGGATGATTGAGGTACGCCCCTCGCGGTTTATGCCGAGGAAGCTGTGTTGGTGTTGCGCTGCTTTCATCGCGTCGATGGCAATCTGTAGGTTGCCGTCTGTACCGTTTTTAAAGCCTACCGGGAAGGAGAGCCCGCTGGACATCTCGCGGTGGGTCTGTGATTCGGTGGTGCGAGCGCCGATGGCGCCCCAACTGATCATGTCGGCTACGTATTCAGGAGTAATCGGGTCGAGCATTTCGTTGGCTACCGGCACCCCCAGTTGGGTGATACGACTCAGCAGGCCACGGGCGATGCCGAGTCCCTTGGAAATAAGATGCGTGCCGTTCATGTCCGGGTCGTTGATCAGTCCCTTCCAGCCCACGGTGGTGCGCGGTTTCTCAAAGTAGACCCGCATGATCAGTAAAAGCTGGTCGCTGACCAGTTGGGATAGGGTTGACAAGCGTTGGGCGTATTCCACGGCAGCCTCGGGGTCGTGGATGGAGCAGGGACCAACCACCACCATCAGGCGCTGGTCGCGACGATGGAGGATATCCTTGATCCGTTCGCGGCTCCTGCTGACGAATTCCCGATCAATTTCCGACAGCGGGAAGACTTGGCGTAGGTCGGCTGGGGCGATGATTGGGGTAATCCCGGAGATTTTTAGGTTGTTGGTCTCGATCATGATATTGTTTCCGTTTCTATCAAAGTGAATTAATTTAAGTTATTCTTTTTAGTGTTTTTCTGCCAGTTTGTCAAAGGGGAATCTATTTATATGAAGCGGGCGATTTTTTTGGATAGGGATGGTACGATCAACAAGGAAAAGGATTATCTCTATCGAATCGAGGATTTTGAGTTTGTTCCAGGCACGCCGGAGGCGATCAGGATGCTGAATGAGGCAGGTCTCCTTGTCGTTGTCATAACCAACCAGTCCGGCGTGGCGCGGGGGTACTATACTGAAGATGATGTTGAGATTCTTCATAGCCACATTGCCAGAGAATTGGAAGCCTCTGGCGCGAAGGTGGATGCCTGGTTTTACTGTCCGCATCACCCTGCCGGGAAGGGGAGTTACGCCTTGCCCTGTCGCTGTCGCAAGCCACTGCCCGGCATGCTCCTTGATGCTGCCTGCCGCTTGGATATCGACCTGGAATCGTCGCTAATGATCGGAGATAAACGGGCTGATATCGAGGCGGCGATAGCTGCCGGATGCAGGCCTGTGCTGGTGAGGAGCGGTTATGGCTCGGCTGAGGAGGCGCACATTCCTGCCGGTGTTGATGTCTATGATGATCTGCTCGCCGCAGTCACGTCCGTGATCAAGATCAATGATCAAATTTGACAGGTAGCCGACAGGTGTGTAAACTTAAAAATTTAAATAAATTATCCAAAAGGACTCATCTATGGCACTGGGCATCACCAAAGGTATTATCCTGGCTGGCGGAGTCGGCAGCCGCCTCTTTCCGTTGACATTGGTGGCTAGTAAGCAGTTGCAGCCGGTTTATGATAAACCGATGATCTATTATCCCCTGGCAACCTTGATGACAGCCGGTATCCGTGATGTTCTGCTTATCTCCACCCCCCATGACATACCGCGATTCGAAGCGCTTCTGGGTGACGGATCCCGTTGGGGTATCACCATCTCCTATAAGGTGCAGCCTGAACCCAAGGGAATTGCCCAGGCCTTTCTTGTGGGAGAGGAGTTCATCAATAATCAACCGGTAAGCTTGATATTGGGCGACAATATCTTTTACGGCAGAATGAACCTGGATCGGATTGTGACAGAGTTTAAGGGGGGCGCCCGTATCTTCGGTTATCAGGTGCACGACCCCGAACGATATGGAGTCGTGGAGTTTGATGGCGCTGACAAGGTACTTAGTATCGAAGAGAAACCTCATAGGCCCAAATCCTACTATGCCGTCCCTGGTCTCTATCTGTATGACGAAAAAGTGGTTGGTGTTGCCAAATCAATTGCACCCTCGCCGCGCGGCGAGTTGGAAATCACCGATATCAACCTGGAGTATCTCCGGCGTGGCGAACTGATGGTTGAGAGGTTGGGACGGGGCATTGCCTGGTTGGACACCGGCACGCACAAAAGTCTGTTGGAAGCCAGTATCTTTATTGAGACCATCGAATCACGCCAGGGTCTCAAGATTGCCTGTCTGGAGGAAATTGCCCTGCGTCGTGGCTTCATCGATTGTGAGCAGATGCGCTCGGTGATTGATGCCACTCCTAATTCTTCATACCGCGACTATCTCTTGCGGGTATACAACGAGGCTGATCTCTGTGGCATCCACTAAGAGACGCTTTAGCTCGGTTGCGGTATGCCGTTTTTCACTCCTTCGGGATTAACGTATGGACTTGTTTAAGAAGTATGGTTTCATAGCGCTGATCGGCACAGGGGTTTTTGTCGCGCTGATTTTCTATTCGCTCAATGTACCTCGAAATCGTGAAGCCAACGTAATCGAGCGTGGTGTCATGACTGTCTTTGCGCCGATTTTAAAACCAGCCGAGCGCCTGAGTAGGTTTTTTGAGGATACCTGGGACGGTTACATCAGTTTGGTGGATGTACATCGCGAAAACATCCGGTTACGAGATGAGATCAAGGAGTTGAATGCACGGGTTGTGGCAGGCAACGAGGCTCAGAAGTCTAATCAGCGGCTGGCTTACCTGCTGGAGATGAAAAACATGGTCAAGGCTCCAACCCTCTCGGCTTCGGTGGTTGGAGAAGATGTTACCTCCTGGTTCCGCACCTTGATTATCGACAGGGGCAGCACCAGCGGTCTTCGCGATGGGATGGCAGTAGTTGCGGCTGACGGGGTGGTGGGGCAGATTGTCAAGGTTGCTCCTTCCACATCGCGAGTGCTTCTGCTTACTGACCATGCCAGCGGAATTGCCGCTATCATCCAGCGTTCAAGGGCTCGTGGGGTGGTCAAGGGTAAGGAGGGCGGACTTTGTTCCCTGGAGTTCACCACCCGCGATGAGGATGTCAAGGTCGGGGATATGGTGGTCAGCTCCGGCATCGGTGGCGTATTCCTGAAGGGACTTCCAATCGGTGAAGTCACCATGGTTAAACGGGGCGAGTACGGTATCTTTCAGACGGTGACCATTCGCCCAGTTGTGAACATGGCCCACCTGGAAGAGGTGCTGATAGTGATGCGGGGCGGCTATGAATAGGCGCAGCATTCTGATGCTTGGGGGTGTTGTTGTAGTCGCAGTGGTTTTCCAGGCAGCAGTATTGCCGATCCACGTTGCCACACCCTTTAAACCCGATCTGCTGTTGATTATCATGGTTTATCTGGCACTACGCAGTTCCTTTGAACTCGGCACTCCTCTGGCATGGTTTCTGGGTTTGCTGAAGGATGTGTTCAGCGGGCTTTATCTGGGATTGAATGCATTCAGCTTTCTGCTTGTCTTTCTTGTTATCAAAAGTGTAGCTGACCGGCTTTATGCCGAGAGCGGTTTTCTGTTCGTAGTCACGGTTGTTGCTGCAACTCTGGTTTCTGTCACTGGTAACCTGCTACTGCTGCTCATGTTTACACAAACCCCTGGTATTGCCTATTCCATGGTTGCAGGCTTTATCCCACATCTCCTTGTCAATTCTTTTGCCGCCTCTCTGGTTGCCCTTTTGCCCATTTTTTCACGCGATCAGGATGTCGCATGAAAGAGCAGCGTTTTGTTCGCGAGATTATGGCGTCAAAGCGGAGGATTATACTGCTGTCCTTTGTAGTCGGAGCAATCTTCTTTCTGCTGCTTTTGCGTTTGTGGCACCTTCAGATTCTCAGTGCCGATGATTATCGCAGCATGTCCGAGAACAACCGTCTGCGTTTTGTACCGGTGGCTGCCTCCCGCGGTGCGATCATGGATCGCAACGGCAAGGTGCTGGTCAGCAACCGTCCTTCTTACAGTCTGGCAGTGGTTCCCCAGGAAGTGAAGGACAAGGAAGCGCTTCTGAATCAGCTTGCGTCGTTACTGACGCTTGATCGTGGTGAATTGGCTGAACGCTGGGAAAAGAATATGGGGCGAGCCAAATATTACCCCATTGTGCTGGCCTCCAACATCACCCGCGACCAGGTGGAGATTATTGAAGAGAACCGTCTGCGGCTGCCGGGGGTGGAGATCGAGATGAAACCGGTGCGGGAGTATTCCAGCGGGATACTGGCAGCACACCTGTTGGGCTATATCGGTGAGTTGTCCGAGGATGAAATGAACCGGAAAGAATATGAGGACTATAATTCCGGCGATTACATTGGGAAGAACGGAATTGAGCGGAGTTGGGAGCAGGAATTGCACGGTAGCGACGGTGGACGTCAGCTTGAGGTGGATGCTCATGGTCGTGTTTTACGTATTATTTCAGAGACATATCCCACGGTAGGCAACAGTGTGATACTAACCATAGATGTGAACATGCAGAAAAGCGCCGAACGGGTCTTTGGCGATCAGGCTGGCGCTGCGGTCGCCATGGACGTAAACACTGGGGAGATCCTGGCTTTTGTCAGTAATCCCGGTTTCGATCCGGCACTGTTCAGTGGCAAATTGCCGGCGACCAAATGGAAGGAATATTTGGACGACATCCGTCACCCTCTGGAGAACAAGGCACTGACTGGCCAGTACCCGCCCGGTTCGATCTTCAAGATCATCACCGCTCTGGCAGGGTTGGAGGAGGGCAAAATCAACGAGTCGACTTCGGTGAACTGCACCGGTTCCTATGATCTGGGTACCTCTACCTTCAAGTGCTGGAACAAACACGGACACGGCATTACCAATCTGAAAAAGTCGCTACGCGAATCGTGCGACGTCTACTACTACCAGTTGGGCGAGCAGTTGGGGGTGGATCGTATTGCCGCGACAGCAAAAAAATTCAGGCTTGGCTCACCTCTGGGCATAGGACTGAACTACGAGAAGCCCGGTATGATTCCCAACGCGGAATGGAAACAGAAACGGTTCGGCAAGCGTTGGTATCATGGCGAAACCTTGTCGGTGGCCATCGGTCAGGGTTACGTGCTGATGACCCCCATTCAGATGGTCTCCATGATTGCCACCGTTGCCAACGAGGGCACTGTTTATCGGCCACGCCTGCTGAAACGCATCGTTGATGCCGATGGTAAGCTACTCAAGGAGTTCAAACCGGAAATCCTCGGTTCGACCGGGATATCGGCGGACAAGTTCCGGCTGATCAAGCAGGGCTTGTATGCTGTGGTGAACGATGCAGGCGGGACCGGAGCCGCAGCGCGTCTCGGGGATATCAAGGTTGCCGGCAAGACCGGTACTTCACAGGTTATTAAACTGCGCGACAGCAAACTGGGCACACCCTACCAGTATCGCGATCACGCCTTGTTCGTGGCCTTTGCACCATATGACAAACCGGAAATTGCCGTGGCAGTGGTGGTCGAGCATGGCAAGCATGGTGGCTCAGCCGCCGCCCCGATTGCCGGACGCATACTGCGGGCATGGTTCAATACCAAGAAACCGCCACAGAAGGCGTTGGTTCCTGGCAGTGAAGATGACGAGGAGGATACGCCGTCAGGCAGCCAGCCCCTGAATTCCGAGGGGGCCAGCAATGATTGACCGCAGATTGCTGACCAATATTGACTGGATGTTGACCGGACTGGTGGTGGTCATCTGTCTGCTGGGTATCCTTAATATTTACAGCGCCACAACACCCTACAAGATCGTTGCTGCACCCTATTACATCAAACAGCTCAACTGGATGCTGTTCGGTATGTTAATAGCTTTAGTGGTTTGCAGCATCGACTACCATATCCTTGAGGATTTATCCTACTGGCTATATGGTTTCCTGATAGTGTTGCTGCTGGCGGTTCTGATTGTCGGCAGGCGTTCCATGGGGGCCACCCGATGGTTAAATCTGGGGTTATTCAATATCCAGCCCTCTGAGTTGATGAAGATCACAATTGTCATCACATTTGCTCGTTTCTTCAATAATTTTCAGGTTGTTGACGCCCTATCGGTAAAGGATATGCTTTTCCCTCTGGGAATCCTGTCGGCGCCGATTCTGCTGATCATGAAACAGCCTGATCTGGGTACGGCCACCCTTGTCCTGCTGATCGCTCTTTCGATGACTGTATACGTTGGGCTGCGCTGGACCGCAATCGTGACATTCATCCTTGTAACCATCCCTATCGCCTGGCTGGCCTGGGCCAAACTATTGCATCCCTACCAGAAAAACCGCATTCTCGACTTTCTTAATCCGGAACGTTCCCGTTTGGGGAGCGGCTATCATATCATACAGAGCAAGATCGCTGTCGGTTCCGGCGGTATCATCGGTAAGGGTTTTGTCCAAGGGACGCAGTCCCAGCTCAGCTTTTTACCTGAGCAGCATACCGATTTCGTCTTTTCGGTATTTGCCGAGGAATGGGGTTTTATCGGCTGTCTGCTGCTGATTGTGCTTTATCTGTCGCTGGTGTTGTGGGGACTCAATATTGCACGGAGATGCAATGATCGTTTTGGCGCGCTCTTGGCTGTGGGGGTGACGGCCATGCTTTTCTGGCACATTGTTATCAATATGGGGATGGTGATGGGCATGTTCCCGGTGGTGGGCGTGCCTCTGCCGTTTTTTTCCTATGGGGGTACCTCCATGATCACTTCCATGGTAGGAATCGGCATTCTTCAGAACATCAGCATGCGCAGGTTCATGTTCTGATATTATTGAAAAGGTTCTTGCAAAAAAAATCTCTGTAACTAAGGAATCTTATGAATTTGAAGGCTGTACTGTCCTGGAGAGAAATAACACCTTGAAGGCATTCGTTGTAATCCCTACCTACAATGAACGGGATAACATTGTCCGTCTTGCCGGGGAGATACTTAAGCAGCATCCATCCCTTCGCATCCTGTTTGTTGACGATAACTCGCCAGATGGCACAGGAATACTTGCTGATGAGCTAGCCGCTGCCAACGACAGAATAATGGTTATTCATCGTCCTGAAAAACTTGGCTTGGGGTCTGCATATAGAACCGGATTCAGGACTGTATTACAGATGGGAGCTGATTACATCATTGAGATGGATGCAGACTTTTCCCACGATTCCAGTGTGCTCCCGGTATTTCTTGAAACCATCAAGGGGTGTGATCTTGTGATTGGATCGCGCTATCTTAATGGAGTCAGTGTTGTCAACTGGCCGATTCGCCGCCTGATACTCAGCTATTTCGCCAGTGTCTATACACGCTTTGTGACCGGTCTTGGAATAATGGATTGCACAAGTGGTTTTAAATGTTTTCGTAGAAACGCCCTTGAGGCGATCAACCTGGACAACGTCAAATCAGACGGCTATTCCTTTCAGATTGAGATGAATTACCTTTGCATGGAAAAAGGATTTAAAATCATTGAAGTGCCGATCATATTTATTGATCGCCATGCCGGCAGTTCCAAGATGTCACGGAAGATTGTGCGGGAAGCAATTTTAATGGTCTGGAAGCTGAAGTTGGGTTCAGTGTTTTCCCGGATGTTCGGAATAAAGAGGTAGCATGTCAGACAATATCTGGTCCTTGGTTTTGCTAACCGGAATGCTTGGCTGGATAACTTCAAGCCTGGTCTTCATTTTTAAAGTATTTCCCGGCAGGGGTCAATTTGAGGCGCGTCCGGCCCTGAAATGGGGCTGTGTATTTGTTGTGTCTTTTACCGTCTGGATCGTTGGATTGCTCAATGCGTGAAAGCCTTGCCATATATCGACGTCTGCTGGAGTCTGTCAGTGCAGTAATATCTGGTTTGATTCTTATGACGCTGTGGGGGTGTCGAGTGGGACGAACACATTCAGACAGCGGGATGGTAAAACGCTGCATATGCGCAAGGCAACGGTTGCCGAGCCGAAGCTGAAAGAGATCTACAATAAACGGGTCTCGATCCATCACCGGGAGGAACAAAGAAACTGGTCTGCTAACGCAAAAAAACAGAAATGTAGTGCCACTTCGATTTTTTTGATGCCTTAACATCATGTATTTACAATAGTTATTTTTGAAGGTGATAAATATGGGTTAGGGCAAAAAAAGAGTTCTGTCAACAAAGCCCATTGTTATGTCGTAGATCCTCGCCAAAATTAATACTTGCGTTCTTGTAAAAACACCATTATAGTTAGGAATAGACTGTCACACAAAACGACGGCATGGTGTCCGTCGTTTTTCTTTTGATCATCGCTTACCGACCCCTGATTCAATCCTCTTTTGTTGAAACACGGCAGAACGTTTGGCAGGCGAAGATTACTACCGCGAATGAATACACAACGTCAGTTTTATGATGACGTTGCGCGGTAGTGCGCAGCCTGCGCACGCGGCACTGCCGTCCTTGTCTCGTGGATCATCAGTTTGATCCCACGGCCTGTGTGCGCTTTAATCCTGACACCGCTCAGAAAAGGAAAACGCATGACATTTGAAGAACTCAGCCTTAATCCGACCATCCTCAAGGCGGTGATCGCCTGCGGCTATACTATCCCCACTCCCATTCAGGAACAGGCTATTCCGCTGGTTATGGCCGGCAAAGACCTGATCGCCACGGCCCAGACCGGCACCGGCAAGACAGCCGCCTTTATACTGCCAGCCCTGGAACGTCTCACAGTGCCATCCGCAGTCCCAGGCAAAGGTCCGCGTATCCTCGTCCTGACGCCGACCCGTGAACTGGCCGGCCAAGTCATGGATGCCGCACGCACTTACGGACGCGGCACAAAGCTGCGTTGCGGATCAATTCTGGGAGGCATGCCATACCGCGAGCAGTTGCGCCTGCTTTCCGCGCCGGTTGATATCATCGTCGCTACCCCAGGCCGCCTGCTGGATCACCTGGAACGTG
>Ga0265294_10008148_pt1 | contig 12291 bp, 10 predicted proteins | sample MunlanPumphouse3_FD_192504 | JGI IMG/M metagenome (GOLD analysis project Ga0265294, IMG submission 192504) | Groundwater microbial communities from a municipal landfill in Southern Ontario, Canada - Pumphouse #3 | ecosystem: Environmental > Aquatic > Deep subsurface > Groundwater | place... | reverse complement strand
ACTACCGCCTGCACCAGGCAAACTCGCTCTAAAACAGTCAGGCTGTGGTGACTGATACCCCGGTGCCGGGGTCGGGGGTCAGCAAAACTAATACGCGGTACCGCAACCGGTATCCCCCCCAGGCTATGCACGGCATTAAGTATCTGTCCCTGTTCTATACCGGTAAACCCCCAACGGGTACCGGTCCCTACAATACCTGGTCCCATACTTGTAATAATAATATCCGCCTTTAAAACCTTTCGAGCTGCCAGCAAGCCGGAATAAACATTTACCGCTTCCAGGTCCCCGCCAAAAGCATGACCGGTAGTTATAGTACCGGCTATAATACCTTGTTGTTTCAGGTAAGCAACGGTCTGACTGAAAGCTATGGGCAGAGCAGCGCCATCAGTCATAACATAAGCCAGCCGCAATCCCTGCTGCTTCAGGTACAAACATAAAGGGGACAACATGGAATGAAGGGTTGCCACCAGTACCGGGATGTTCTCCAGACTATCCGCTTCCACCATCTCCCAATGATGGGGACTATCCTCCTCCTCCACACTCAGGGTCTTAATCTGCAAAGGGGTATAGCGCATTTTCATTATATGCCCGCCAGGAAACATTTCCTTGCCGGTTGAGTTTAGACTGGAAATAACATAATGATATCCCCCGCTTCCCAGATGCAGGGAAACCGCGGTAGTATTAAGCAATACCTCATCCCCAAGGTTTATATCGCCGGTTAAATCGGGATAAGCTATACACTTCTCTTCCCCGGCCTCTGTTTCTACCAGAAACCCCTGTATCCCGTCCCGGGCAAACAATTCTTTTATTATGGTCCCTCGCTTAATCTCTAACATCAGTACCTCCGTTTGGGGTAAGTATATCTGGGGAACGTTCCTTGTGATGTATTGTAGGTTAAATAAACTTTTTAGCCGGTTTCGCCTGTTCGGGCGTGTAGGGGCAGACCCATGTGTCTGCCCAGCCGACCGCGAACCCGAGGGGTTCATTCTTTCGTTTGAAGAGCTGCCCACCCGCGGGCGAACACACGGGTTCGCCCCTACAGATTACGTGCCCTAGAAAGTGAGAATGCCTAACTCTTTAAATCCGCGCAAATCCTGCCTAATCCGTACCCTATCGAAGCGGAGCCCGCGTCTATTTCCTTGTCTAACAGCTTTCCTCAATTATGGCTAAAATGAGCCGGGCATCCATAACCAGGTCATCAATAACGATATATTCATCGGTAGTGTGGACATTTCTCATCCCCACACCCAGATTGGCACAGCGTATGCCTGCTCCATTAATAACACTGGCATCACTGCCCCCGCCGGTTGCCGCCAGGGTCGGCTCCAGCCCCAGTTTACGGGCAGCTCTAAGCGCTCGCTGTACCACCTCTTCTGCTGGTTGCAGAGCTATCTCGGGATACAGGAAGTCAATTTTCACTTCCGCCTTCCCACCCAGTTTCTCTATTTCATTTAGGAAAGTATCCTTCAAGCTGTTAGTTATACTATCCAGTTTCTCCCGGCTGCGGCTGCGGGCTTCACCCCTTATCCGGCACTCTGGAGCCACAATATTACGGGCCAAACCACCTTCGATAATGCCAAAATTGCAGGTAGTCTCCTCATCAATACGGCCACAGGGCATTTTTGCCAGAGCCATAGCTGCCAGATGGATAGCATTAATTCCTTCTTCGGGATTCATTCCGGCATGGGCTGCCCGCCCCTGGACAATATACTCAATCTCATTCTGGCAAGGTGATTTTATTACAATAGTACCGGGGTCATTGCTATCATCCAGAACATAAGCAATTTTGGATTGTAGCCGACTGAAATCAAATAGCTTCGCTCCCATCAATCCCTGCTCCTCTGATACCGTAAACAAAAACTCCAGCGGGGGGTGAGGTAACTGCCTTTCCTGTATAATTTCCACCGCCTCCAATATAGCAGCTATAGCAGATTTGTCATCAGATCCTAATATAGTATCCCCCTGGCTGCGTATAATCCTATCATCACCAATTACTGCCTTGATTCCCTCCCCCGGTTTCACGGTGTCCATATGGGCAGCAAATAATAGCGGCGGTTTATCGATAGTACCTGCCATCCTGACCAGCAAGTTACCGGATGTACCCTGTAGAACCCCTCCTGCATTATCTTCTTCTACCTGCAAACCATACTGGTTAAAATATTGTTTAAGATAATCCCTGAGCTTTTCTTCCCGCCCGGATACCGAATCAGTCTCCACCAGTTGAATAAACAGCTGTACCAGCCGCTTCTCATTAACCATTTTCACGACTCCTTCCCGCCTGGTCAATTAACCTTAGTAAAGGCACCTGTTCTATGGTTTTAGTTAGCGAAAATTTCTCCGTATATATATGCATAGCAATTAGAAATAACAATACTGCTGCCCGGTATGGCAGAGATAAAAAGATTATGCTGTAATATCCCAGAGTAAGACCAAGCACATTGGAACCAGCATCCCCCATCATGGCCCGGGCCTTCAAATCAACCGGAAAGTAAACCAGTATCGCACCCAGCAGAGGGGTAATTAACAGCCAGTCTACCCTGCCGGCGGCCATAAGTATAATTAACAACAAGAAAAAGAAATAACCCTTAATAGCCCTTCCGGGCCGTAAATCCAATAGATTAAGCATATTGGTAAAAAGAGCTATGATAAGGGTGTTAATCAGAATATCCACCCAGCCATTCCCCAAGGACTCCAGCTGAGATAACGACAGGGCTAGAAAAAATGCGATCATGCCGCCACCGAGAGCCTTCAAACCTCCGGTGGTAAGTTTTCCTTGGAACAGGGCTCCAAAATGCCCCTTAAACCCCAGAGTATCTCTCTGACCCAGCATATCGTCGATAAAACCCAGGAAGCAAATAGAAATGATGCCAACTAAATAGAGGTGAAACGAGAAGTCATAACGCCGGATCAAGACATAAAAAAGAAATACCAGGATTACGCTTACCAGTAAGCTGATACCAGCACTAACCGGTATGTCATTTCCCCGATAATTCTTTCTGGTCGCTCCCGCTGCCAACAGCATATTAAGCAGGAAATATAAGGCTACTCCCTCGACAACTGCGCCTACCAGCATAGCCAGTCCGGCTATAAGCGCAATACTCAAAGGCCACTCCTCCTCAATTTATTTAATACCCGGATAACATCTAAAAACTGCTTACCCCGGTGTAAAAAACCCTTTATATCCCGCCCGGTTTCTTTGTGGCTCATAATAGTGGGAACTTCCATCACCCGTAAGCCCAGGGCCAGGGCTTTAATAGTCATACCCAGTTCCACGCCATAGTCTTCATCAAAAGGGCTCAGCATCTCCAGAGCTCTGCGGGTCATGGCCCGCTGCCCGCTTAAAGGGGCCGTTGCCTCCATTTTACCGGCCCGGCGTATAGCCCAGGCGGCAGTGCCTTTTACCAGGCCGAATCCACCCTTACGAGTCGGCGGGGGAAAAGCGGCTATAGCCAGATCACACAATCCGTCCCTTACCACCTGAATAATCTTTCCCGCCTCATTAGCGGATGATCCCAAATCGGCATCCAGAAAAACCACTATGTCACAATTAATATACGGAAGAGTAGCATTCATGGCCCCTCCCTTACCCAGGTTAGTGGGAAGATCAATCAAGGTAACCCCAATTTCGCGAACCCGCTCTGCCGTCCGGTCAGTGGAACCATCATTTACTACAATAATCTCATCAACCAGATTCAGGCCTTTAACTGCACTCAGGGTATCCACTATACGAGTTTCTTCATTATATGCCGGTAATACTACCGTAACTGTCATAGCATTACCTTCCCCCCAGGCTGGATAACGGTAGGGAAGGCATAAACTTCTGGGCGGTAGCTTTCATACCGTAATTACCGGCTTCGCCCTCCATAGCCAAAACCAGCGATATCTGACCCGGGCTCAGGTCAATATTATCTACCGTACTAATATTATTTTGCTGGTAAACTGGGATATAAGAATGATCCACCCGGAACTGTTCCACGCCAAATACCCTTATACCCTGTTCATTAAAATAAGCAATTAAACCCTGGTCAAAACTCTCAGCCAGGTAGCTATTTAGATTATGGGCACCACCCAGGAGAATTACACCATTAACTGTAATACTATTCTCACCACTAAATTTAACCAGATTATTTTCCTCCAGGAAACTTATTACACTCGGCTCTGCCTTGCCACTTATGGCGGTAGCTAAACTGATCGCTACGTAGTGCCTTAAAGTATCCCGGGAGGTATCCTCTTCCAGGTTGTAAAACTCCAGCAGGCCTTTACGCAGCTCCGCTGAATCCAGGTTCATATTAGCCAGTACCACCGTTTTACTGACTACTTCTGCCCCGGCAATAGAGAGGGCATTGGCCATACCCGCCGGTACCTCACTATCCCCGGTTACTATCACCGCCGTCTTGTAGCCTTTCAGCCGGTTTGCAACCAGCAGGGGAAGTACAGTTTGGCTGTAGTTTTCATAATTTCTAATAATAGTATCCTTGTACTCATTATCTGCTTCCAGTTTCTTATCCCTATCCCGTAAAACATAGAACTGTTCCTCCAGGCGGTCAATCATCTTTTTTTGCTGGTCTACCAGCAGGTTATCACCTACAATGGAACTGCCGATAAGTATACCCAGGCCCAGAGCCAGAAAAATAGCAACTATAGAAGTAATATGATATTTCAAATCAATCATTAACTTATTTCACCTCGTCATAATCAAACAGCAGAGTCCCCTCTAAGTCCCCAACAATAATCTTAGCTGGAGAATTAAAAGACGGAAAAAAGGTTTACTGGCTGGCGATACCCAGAGAAGAATAACTATGGGAACCAGTGCAGCCACCAGTAATTGCAGCAGATAACGGCTATGCAGGCTCTGTTTATAGAGCTGGCTAACCCCTCGGGCATCCACCAGTATGGAACCTACCTTCAACCTGACCAGAAAAGTACTGCCCATGCCCTTGCGGCCTTTTTCCAGGAAATCAATCATATTGGAATGAGTTCCAACCGCCACAATTAGACTGGCACCATATTCCCAGGCCAGTATCATGGCCAGATCCTCGCTGGTACCAGGCATGGGACAGACAGCGGCCTCTAAATCCATGGACTGTACCCGTTCCAGTCCCGGCGCTTTACCATTAGCATAAGCATGAACAACTATTTCTGCACCACTGCAGAGAGCAGTATCGGAAACACTGTCCATATCGCCTACAATGATATCCGGTTTCAACCCGAATTCCAGCAGAGCATCTGCTCCCCCGTCAACTCCTATCAAAACCGGTCGTTCTTCCTGGATATACGAACTTATAGTTTTTAAATCTTCCTTGTAACTGCTTCCCCGAACTACTATAAGTACATGGCGGTTTAAAATATGGGTTTTAAGATAAGGTACATCCAGGTTACCCAGTAAAATATTCTTTTCCTTTTTGGCATATTCCAGAGTATTATCAACGAAATTATCCAGCTCTACCTGGATATTCTGGTTGGCCTTCTGCAGCTTATGTTCGACCCCATCCAGAGTAAGAACCTTGCCTTCAGCTATCAGCCTCTTATTGCTAAAAACCTGACTCCCTTGTATTTTTATTAAATTGCCTTCTCTGATTTCTTCAAATATTTGCTCTCCTGCTTCATCAATAACCGGAATACCAGCCTTAAGTATTTTATAAACACCTTTAGCCGGGTAACGCCCGGTTATTGAAGGCTGAGCATTAATTATGGCCTGTGGCCGTATATCAATCAGGGAATTGGCTGCCACCTCATCAATGTCATCATGATCGATAATAGCTATGTCTTTTCTTTTTAGCCGTTTAACCAGATTTTTAGTACGCCGATCCAGGCGAGCCCTTCCTATAATATTACTCATCTTGCACCTCTATATCAGTGAAGCCTAATAATGTATACAGTAATTGTAATAAAAGAAAATGCGAAGGCATTTCTACATTAATTCAAAATTCATAATTCATAATTAACCCCGTACTTTGGGTTACCCCTGCACTTTGCTATACGTATATACCGCCGCTACCAGCACCATATTTTCGTTCTTAATATTATCATATAGTCAGAATAAAGGAAAACTTGCAGTATAACGTGAAAAATACCTCTTGTTGATTGCTCCTGGTAACAACAAGAGGTATTTTACCATTATAATTAGCTAACTTTGTTTTCCAGGCGCAAACGGTCGGCGATAATGGCTATAAATTCAGAATTAGTAGGCTTACCCTTTTCCCCGCTAATAGTATAGCCAAAGAACTTGTTAATCTTATCTATATCGCCGCGATCCCAGGCCAATTCAATAGCATGTCGTATAGCCCTTTCTACCCTACTGGGAGTAGTATCGTATTTCTGAGCTATAGTAGGATAGAGTTCCTTGGTGACTGCTCCCAGATAATTGATTTCGTCAACCACCAGCATAATAGCATCCCTTAAATATTGATATCCCTTAACATGTGCCGGTACTCCAATTTCGTGAATGACTTTTGTTACTTCTACTTCAAGATTTTTGGGGGATGCTGGGTGCATACTGACAGTAGATACAGAAGTAACACCATCTGTTCTCAGTTTAACATCTCTTGCCACCTGTTTAACCCGATCACCTAGCACCTGAAGGTTAAAAGGTTTTAAAATATAGTAGTCAGCTCCTAGTTGAACCGCCTTCTGGGTAATATTCTCCTGACCGAACGCCGTAAGTATGATAATCTTGGGACGTACTCGAAGGTTAAGTTCATTTATCTTTTCTAGAACCCCGATGCCATCCATATAAGGCATAATCAGGTCTAGTATAAGTACTTCAACCTCCTTCTTCTCTAAAACATCCAGTACCTCCATACCATTAGCACACACACCAACCATTTCAAAATCAGGCTCATTGGAGAAGTAATCCCTTAGAATTCCGCAAAATTCCCGGTTGTCATCTGCAACCAGAACCTTAATCTGATTAGATTCATTGAACATACAGATTTATTCCCCCTCATCCCTTTATATATCTGATTTTATTGATTTACTAACGGTTTTCGACGGTAGATCAAGGATTCCCTCCTTTTTTTTTCCACTAAATTAACCTAATATCTCACAGCCACTAACATAATGATACAGATATATACATAACAAATAACCTGACACTTTGTTTATATTATACAAGAAATATAAGACTAATGGGCTATTGATTTAATTTTCGATCGGTTTCAATTTGTCGAAACCTTTTTCGGCATTGTGTTATAATCGGTCATTTCCGACAGCATACTATCCATAAATATACCATAACCCCGTTGGGGATCATTAAGAAATACATGGGTTACCGCTCCAATAATTTTGGAATCCTGAATAATAGGACTTCCGCTCATCCCCTGAACAATACCGCCGCTTAAGTTTAACAGGCGCGGATCAGTTACCTTGATTATCATGCCTTTGCCATTATTACGTTCCGGATACACCTTCTCAATCATTATGTTAAATTTTTCTATATCCTCTCCATTTACCACCGTGTATATTTCAGCTTCCCCTTCCCGAACCTGATGAGCGTACCCTATTTCCATAGTATAAGGCGAAATGGGATTATTAATTTCAGGCCCAGTCTTACCATAGATACCGTTAAATGTGTTCTTGTTTATATTACCTTCGATCTGTCCATTGCCATTAAAAACTCCGATTTTCTCTCCCGGTTGCCCGGGCTTACCCCGCTTGATAGTCTGAATAGAAGCGCTAACGATTTTCCCCTGCAAGACCTCAATTCCCTGGCGGGTATCAGCATCAACAATTATATGACCCAGAGCTGCATATTCGTTAGTATTAGGATCCCAGAAAGTAAGAGTCCCCACACCCACTATACCATCCCGCACATACAATCCTATTCTATATCTGCCCGTCTCACCGCAGGGAACGGGCTGTACCGGAACATTTATAAATTTATCCCGCCGCTTTATTGAGAGCGATACGGACTCTCCCTTTTTATCATCAATAATTCGGGCCAGCTCATTTTCACCACTAACCATTTTGCCATCTACGCGGTAAACCAGGTCTCCAATTTCCATGCCTTTATCCCGAGCCGGGTAAACCTTGTTACCCTCCTTATCTGTCACCGGAGCAAAACCAACCACCATAATACCCCGGGATTGCAGCAAAACCCCAATTGAATGCCCTCCGGGCACTACCCTGCGGGTGGGGAGTGATTCTATAGCCATGGACTTAATCGGTATATAACCCAGCAATTTCAATTGCACGTTCACCTTACCAGGACGCAGGGCCATTATTTCGTAACGGTTGCCATCCCGGTTAACTACCACCGGTGGGTCCTGGGAGGTGACAAAAACGCTTTCGCTGGGCCTGGTAACCTGCAGGTCAATTTTACTGCTTAGTTGTGAAGGTAAATCAAAATCTAATTGGTTGGATTCACCCACTACCATGCGCTGGTATGCAGGCAAACTTAAAAGGATTCGCGATGGGGGGGTAAAACAAATAGTCAGAAAAGCAAGTGCCAGAATAACTCCTATTACCGGCCTGATTCTACGCAAAAAATTCACTCCTGCCCGGAAGCAAGGGGATACCCAAAGGGCACACGCGGTTCTTATGCTTCCTCCAATTGATACCCTATATTTTCCCCATGGTCCGGGCAAAGTATACAAGTAAGTCGTCGGATGTGAAGCGTGAGGCGTGGGGTGTGAGGTGTGAGGTGTGGGGCATGGGGCGTGGGGCGTGGGGCGTGGGGCGTGGGGCGTGAGACGTAGAGGCGTGGTGCAAGGTAAAGGTGTGAGTTTTAAAGTGTAACATGCCAGGTTGTAGGGGCAGACCCATGTGTCTGCCCGACGGGGCGCCCATACTAAAAATTTCCACTCAAGGCCAAAATCGTTTGACTACTCAAAACAAGTAACCGAATATAAGCTTAAATCAGTGCATACTGAGAAAGGCTTGAAAATAAATCGAAAGGACAGGAGAAAACCCCGGACTTATTTTTTTAGCATTTCCCTGGCGTGCTCCAGGGTGAGGGGGGAGTTGTCTCCGGCTAACATGCGGGCTATCTCCTTTACCCTGGTTTCATCATCTAATTCTTGTACCCGAGTAAAGGTATGTTCGTTTTCCACCTGTTTTTCAATCAAATAATGGGTATGAGCAAAACTGGCCACCTGGGCCGAGTGGGTAACCAGGATTACTTGATGGCTGGTTGCCAGTTGGCTTATTTTCCGAGCCATGGCAGTAAGGGCGCTCCCGCCTACTCCCACGTCAATTTCATCAAAAATAAGGGTGGGTACCTGATAGACCCGGGCCAAAACTGTTTTTAGAGCCAGTACAAAACGGGACAATTCCCCACCCGAGGCTATCCGTGCCAGAGGTCGCGGAGGTTCTCCGGGATTAGGAGAAAAAAGAAAATCCACCTGATCCATTCCACTACAACTGGGAACCTCTTTCCTTTCCAGGCAGACTTCGAATTTAACCTGGGGCATATTAAGCTCTACCAGTTCACTGTTAACCCGTTCCTGAAATAACTGCGCTGCCCTGGTGCGTGCCGCACTAAGTTCAGCCGCCCGGGATAAATAATCTTGCTGTAATACTTCGATAAGAGCCTGCAGTTCTTCCTTACTTTCCTGCTGACGGTTTAATTTATGCAACTCAACCCGGGCATCCTCCAGATAATCTAGAATCTCCCGGATACTATCCCCATATTTCATTTTTAACCGTGAAATTAAATATAACCGGTCTTCTACTTCTTCCAGTTGCTGCGGTTCAAAATCCAGGCCTTGCCGGAACGCATCCAACCTCTGCACCATGTCCTGCAAACTGTAGTAGATTTCCTCCAGTTCCCGGCTTAACCCGGCATAGAATTCTTCCGACTTCAAGTTATTAACTATATCCAATGAGCCGGCAATAAGATCATGAGCATTGCGTCCGGATTCGCCACTATAAAGGTAGCTTTGTACCAGGTTGGCACCTTCCAGCAGACTAACCGCATTCTTAATCCGGGTTTTAAGCAGGTTAAGTTCTTCCTCTTCCCCTTCTTGCAAACCGGCGCTTTCTATCTCATGAATCTGAAAGGCGAGAAACTCCATTCTTTGCAACCTGTCCTTATGGTCGCGCTCAATTGTCCTTAATTCCTCTTGCCGCTCTCTTAGCTGGCTATATATCTTTCCTACTTCCAACAGCAACTCCGCTGACCCTTCGGCAAAACTATCTAGATAATCCAGGTATTTATCAGGTTTTAAGATGCTGAGATGTTCATGCTGCAGGTGCATATCCAAAAGCAGGGTAGCCAGTTCTTTCAAGACTCCGGCAGTAACATTGCGTCCATTAATGCGGGCCGAACTTCTACCACTGGGACTAATTTCCCGGCTAACGATGAGCCTGTCCTCACCTTCCTCCAACAAACCGTTATCTGTCAGAAAGAGAAGGCCTTCACCACCCGGAGGTAAAAGAAAAACCGCTTCAGCAATTGCTTTGCGGCTGGTGTCTCTAATCCAATCATTTCGTACTCGTTCACCCATGATTAAACCCAGGGCATCAATAATTATCGATTTGCCTGCCCCAGTTTCACCGCTTAACACATTCAAACCGTCACTGAATTCTATGCGCAATTCATCAATAAGCACGAAATTACTTATGTATATTTCCTGTAACATGCCTACCACCCCTCATGAATAGCCGCCTGTTAAAATTCCTTTAGACGCGGAGCCCGCGGAGTTAGTTGAGGAATTAAAGAATCCTGGATAGAATTATTTTTTCTAATTCTAATTCAGTGTTATTCATAAAAGATCAGCTACCTTAATGGCGACCATAGGGAGTATCTGTGTGCCCTATGGGTATGTAATCAGTGTCTATTCCCGTCTACGAATTAATCAATTCCTCAAAATCCTTAACAATGCCTTTCACGGCTTTTAGCGGTTTTACTACTATAAATATAGTGTCATCTCCGGCAACTGTCCCCAGGACGTTTTCCAGTTCAGCAGCATCTATGAGCGAGGCTATTGACTGAGCTGCACCGGGGAGGGTTTTAATAACTACTATATTCTCACTATAATCAATGGAGGTTACCGAGTCTCGAAAAAGCCTTTGCATACGCTCGCGGGAATTCTGAATGGGGCTATTATCCGGCAAAGCATAGTAGTAACCATGGCTATCTGGGATTTTGATAAGCTGTAGCTCCTTTATATCCCGAGATACTGTAGCCTGGGTTATATCATAGCCACTATTCTTCAAAATTTCGCAGAGTTCCTCCTGGGTAGAAATACGCTGGTTCGATATAATATCGATAACAGCAAACCTGCGCCGAGCCTTCATAACTAACCTCCCACACCGGTACAAAAATAGTCGATGATAACAAAGTCGTCTTGTAAATAACTTCACTATCTTTTAACCTGCGTATTCACTGATATGCATTCAATAAGGGTTTTTGCAGTGGAATCAATACTTGTTTGTTAATGCCTACCCGTTAATTAATCCCTTCAATACGACGTAACCTGTTCCCCATACTGCTAAAAAAATCAGTTCCTTTTAAAATAACCAGTCGCAGTTTAAATCCAGCCTGTCTAACCCTAATACGATTACAAGATTTAAAATCCCTTCTTATTTGCCCATCTATACAGATTATGGCATCCTGACATTCCACCGGAGTAATTTCCAGGATTCGCCGGGATGATATGACCAGGGGTTTAATATCAATAAAATGGGGGGCAATAGGAGTAACAATAAAGGATTCCAATTCCGGATCACAGATTGGTCCACCAGCGGAAAGAGAGTAAGCGGTAGATCCAGTGGGAGAAGCAATGATCAATCCGTCCCCCCGATAAGTTCCAGGAATCTGACCATCTATAGCCAGATTGAAGCTTACCATTCGCGGGGTAGTGGCCCGTATCACCAACTCATTAAGGCAATAAAAACTTTCCAGAATTTCGCTATCCTGGCAGATATCAATGGCCAGCATCATGCGCTGATCCAGGCTATAATCACCGGTCAGCAACCGGTTCAAGTATTGCTCCAGTTCATCAATTTTAATATTGCTAAGAAACCCTACGGTCCCCATATTTACACCCAACATAGGCAGATTTTTATAGGCGTACTGTCGGGCCGCTCTTAAAATGGTGCCATCACCGCCCAGGATAATAATTAGATCTGGCGGCTGACCGGTATAATCATCTTCCATTTCTACGGCAACATCAAGAACAGCCAGTTTATGAGCCAGCTTTTGTGCCATCTCTATGGTGTTTATTTTATAGCGATTGTTAACCAGAAGGACCTTCAAATACCTTTGCCTCCAAGCTGCTGGTGGGCCTCATTAACTACCAGGGCCACCGTTTTTTCTATTTCCAATTCCGGGCTCAACTGCTCTTGGTT
>Ga0265294_10008147_pt1 | contig 12292 bp, 8 predicted proteins | sample MunlanPumphouse3_FD_192504 | JGI IMG/M metagenome (GOLD analysis project Ga0265294, IMG submission 192504) | Groundwater microbial communities from a municipal landfill in Southern Ontario, Canada - Pumphouse #3 | ecosystem: Environmental > Aquatic > Deep subsurface > Groundwater | place... | reverse complement strand
AGAATCAATATGCACCTATGAACCAGCAGATGATGATGCCTCCAAAAAAGAAGCATACAGGATTAAAGGTGTTTTTGGCCTTTATAATAATTATTGGACTTGCTGTTGGGGCATTTCTTATCTTTAAACCTAATATAAGGCTTTTCGGACCAAAAAATCTTGGTGTGAAATATACTCAAATGGATTATCAGAGTGCTCTTGCAAAAACAGGCATTAATATCAGTTTTAATGGCTTGACAGGACAAGCACTTCAGGATTTTAAGGACGACTCAAAAAATCAGGAATTAAACATTGAAGACTATAACTGGGAATTTTCTGATTACCAGCAAAGAACTTTTACATTATCCCCTCAGGAAGCAACTGCATTGCTAAATGAAATTGCTCCAGATTTTTTCTGGTTTGATGATGTACAAGTTAAAATTAATCCTGATGGAACTATGGAAGGCAGTAGCAGACTCAATGTTGATAAAATACTTGACGAACTTTTCCCTGATCTTAAAGATGAAATACCATCAGAATTATCCACTCTATTACCAAGCAGTGTAAATATATACAGCTCAGGCACAGTAAGCATACAGAACAATCAGCTTACTGGTAATCCGGATGTATTTAAGATAGGCCCGGTTAATCTTCCTGAAGAGTATATGACTGATGAAAGCATTGAGATAATGGGGGATGTATTCTCAAGAATATACACCATAATTCCTGGGCTTGAAATATATTCATTAGGCAGTGATGCAAACGGCAACTTTGTTTTTGATGGCCTCATACCTCAAACTGTTAATGTAGCTCCAAAATATTGATGAGATATTTAAAAATTAACGGGGAAAAGAAAAAAATACCACCTTTCCCCCACCATAAATTTTATGTATACTGTTCAAGAAAATTCTTTATGGCAAAAAGCATTCTTTATCATATGACAATGAACAGGTTTATAACAATCAAAGAACTTATAAATGGTTGGAGGTATAAGACATTTATACCAAGAGTTTTATTAATCGATCCGACATCAGCATGTAATTTAAAATGTAAAGGCTGCTGGGCTTCTGATTACAGCAGAACAGATCATCTATCATATGAGAAACTTGATGATATAATCACTCAGGCACGAAAATTAGGTATCGGTGATGTACTGATGACAGGCGGTGAACCACTAATGCGAAAGGATGATATCATAAAGTTATGTGATAAACATCGAAGGACAACTTTTGCAGCTTTTACTAATGCTACTATGATTGATGAGAAATTTGCTGACGAAATGGTTCGTTTAGGAAATCTTAACATGTTTTTAAGTATTGAAGGCACAAAGGAAGAAACTGACTTTCGAAGAGGTCAGGGTGTTTACGATAAAGTTATAAAAGCAATGGATATACTTAAAAGCAGAGATATCGGCTTCGCGTTCTCTGCATGCTATCACAGCAAAAACTACAAGACTATTGCGTCTGATGAATTTTTAGATTACATGAGAGAGAAAGGCTGTTGGTTCGGCTGGTTATTCAATTATGTTCCTGTAGGAAGTGATGCTGATCTTGAATTAACTTGTAATGCTGAACAAAGAGCATATGTACAACAGAAAATTTCTAATTACTGTATACGAAATGAATATACTATTGTGGATTTCTGGAATAATGGTCATTTAGCTTTTGGTTGTTTAGCAGCAGGTAACGGATTTATACATATAAACTCCAAAGGCGATGTAGAACCATGCGCATTCTGTCATTATTCAGATTCAAACATACATGAAGTTTCATTACTTGATGCGCTCAGATCTCCTTTCTTTACAGCTTTTAGAAAAGCCCAGCCGTTCTCTAGCAATCCATTAAGAGCCTGCCCATTAGTGGATGTACCAGAAGGTATAGTTAATGTGGTAAAAGAAGGCAATGCTCATTCTACGCATTTTAACAATCCTGAATCTGCTGAAACACTAGCAGAAAAAAACTATAAAAGAGCTGAGCAGTGGAAGATTAAAGCTGAGGAATTATTTAAAAATATGCCCCCACACAATCAGAAAAACTTCCCTGTTTTCTTAAAATATCACAGGTTCAAAAAAAGAACCTCAGATGAAAGAAGAAAAAATCAAAATGTTTGATTATTCAGTTGTTAGAAACAATGAGAGGTATCCATGGGTCGTATTTATACATGGATTCGGTGGAAGCAATATAACATGGAAAGGTCAGATTGAAGCATATTCAAAATATTTTAATCTTCTTCTTTTAAATCTTCATAGTAATACTGCAAAATCATTCCACCTAGATATACAATCAATTAGTTCTAATATTCATGAATCACTTTCTAACGAGGATATAGAAAAAGCCTTTTTTGTCAGCATGTCATCAGGTTCATTGATAGCATTGGCATACGCTTCGTGTTATCCGGATTCAGTATTGGGAATGATTATGGCAGGCGGAATGATACGGTTTAATACATTGACAAAAACTTTGCTCTATCTTGCGAGAAAACTGAAAAATGTCATACCTTACCTTACATTGTACAAATTTTTCGCGCATATAATCATGCCTGGCAAAAATCACAAGAAATCAAGAGAGATTTTCGTAAGAGAATCGGATAAACTTGGTCATGTGGAATTTGCCAAATGGGTAGATATATTACCTATTCTGATTGATAATAAGCAGATTCTTAACAAGATAAATATAAACAATCCTCCAATTCCGTTTATATATATAATGGGAAAACAAGACCATCTATTTAAAAATCCAATTCAGAAGGATATTTCATTACTTAAAAACGCAAAAGTTCATATTATTAATAATTGTGGTCATGTTTGCACAATAGAAAAAACTGATGAATTTAACCAATTATCTATAGCCTACTTGCTGGATGAACTAGATATAAGAATGAATAATAATCATCAACATAAGTAACCACATTATACAAGGAGGAATTATTATGAAAGATATAATATTCTGTACAAGAAGCAATAACGACCTGATTAAGGCTTTGAAACATAGTGGATATAAACCGAAAATATCTAAAAATCCAGAGGATGCGATCAAAAACGCAGATTATGGTTCAAGTATTCTCTTTTTAGCTGACGATTACCCTACAGCTACATTTGAATTATCTAAATCCATTATTGATAAAATCAGAAGCAAGAAAATAAAAGCATATGTAGAATACCCATTATCCATCAATGATATAAAAACAGAAGAACCTAAAACCATAAAATATGAAAGAGCAATAATACAAAATGATTTTTTCTCATCTAATCCAGCTAAAAACAGCATATGCTATATAAATGGATGCTGGTACAGATACTCTGACATGATTACTGATACATCAATAAGTCTAGCAAAAGCTGCCGGTTATGATTCTTTAGCATATGATATGCCAAAAAAGTCTATACCTGTATTAGGTTACTTGAATGGGAATGAGGACATCTTAATATGTACAACAAGTTTATCTGACTTTATAAAAGGAAGATATTCGCCATATTTGCGATGGATTGGAATATGGGAAGGAATATTAAAACATTTAGGTCTTAACATTGAACTTTCCTGGCAAAGTGATATTGAATTTATGCATGAAAGTGATGCTCATGTTACCAAAAAAGACTACATCTCAGCATTCAGAAAAAACTGTATATGGTCATATAATAATATACTTACAAAAATGGAGGATAGTTATTTTGCTATTGAAGGTTACCAATCAGACATCACATACGATGGCCGACAGTTCTTAAGATTGTCTAATAGAGGAGATTGCAACCTGGAAACAGCAATGCAGTTTGGACTATATGCCAGTTATACAAATAATCCTGAATATGAAAAAATTGCTAAAAACATGGCTACAAACATATTTACTCTTCCTTCTTTTGCTAATACGGACCCTTCATCTTCTATGTACGGGCTTACAAACTGGTATGCTAATGGAAAAGCTTTCTATGGTGATGATAATGCGAGAGTGATGTTATCTTCATTAATATTAAGAAATACATTAGGTTTCAAAGATTTGGATGAATATATCTTGAAATGTGTTTTTGGAAATTTACGAACAACCGGTAAGCTAGGCTTCAGAAGAATGCGGTTAGATGATGGAAGGTTCAAAGATATGATATGGAAGGATTACTATAACGAAGACTTTATCCATCTTGCTCCTCATTATCAGTCGTATCTATGGGCTGTCTATCTTTGGGCATATAAGATGACTGGCGTAGAGGAATTATACACGAAATCTTTAAAAGCAATCGAAATCACTATGGATGCATTTCCTGATGAATTAATATGGACAAACAGCCTTACTGCTGAAATAGCAAGAATGATACTACCATTATGTATTTTGTACGAAGTAACAAATAAAGAAGAACACAAAAAATGGCTGGAAAAAGCAGTATATGGAATATTAGAGTATCAGCAGCCATGCGGAGCTATACGGGATGGATTCAAGGATGTAAGCAAAGGAAGATATCCACCACCTAAAACCAATGAAGACTATGGCACAACGGAAGCATCGTTAATACAGAACAATTCTGATCCTGCAACTGACCTTATGTATACTGCAAACTGGGCATTTATAGGCTTACATGAAGCTTCATTAATACTTAAAGACAAAAAAATTGATACCGCTTGTACACTATTAGCTGATTTTTTAACTAAAATTCAGATAAGAAGTACTAAACAGCCTTATCTTGACGGAGCATGGATGAGAGGTTTTGATTATTCAAAATGGGAGTATTACAGTTCAGCTGCTGATATAGGCTGGGGTGCTACCTGTGTTGAAAGCGGATGGAGTAATGCCTGGATAGCATCTATACTTTATTTAAGAGCAAATAAAAAACCTGTTTTCACAGGTTCTTTCGAAAATGAGCTTTCTGATAAAGCTAAAAGAATTTATAAAGAAATGATTACAGATCAGTTATAAATACTCTAATATCTTATCAGTAATCTGATTCGTAGTTAAATCTCCTCCAATATCTTTTGTAAAAAAACCATTTTTAAGGGTCTTTTCAACTGCATTATCAATTTTCTTGGCTAGATCATCAAGATTAAATGAATAAGACAGCATCATTGATACTGATAAGACTGTAGCAATAGGATTGGCAAGATTCTTACCTGCTATATCTGGTGCAGAACCATGAATAGGTTCATATAATCCTTTTTTTGTATTACCCAGTGACGCCGAAGGAAGCATGCCTATTGAACCGGTAAGCTGTGATGCTTCATCAGATAATATATCACCAAACATATTAGAGGCTACCATAACATCAAACTGTTTTGGATTCCTTATAAGCTGCATAGCTGCATTATCAACAAGCATATCTGCATATTCAACTTCAGGATACTGCTTTTTTAGGTTATGCATAACTTCACGCCATAGTCTGGAACTTTCCAAAACATTTGCTTTATCTATGCTGGTAACTTTTTTTCTTCTTTTCATTGCATACTCAAATGCTACACGGCCTATGCGTTCTATTTCCTTTTCATTATAAGTTTCAGTATCAAATGCTTCTACTCCATCAGTTGTCTGATTTCTTCCTCTTTTTCCAAAATATATACCACCTGTAAGTTCTCTAACTATAACAATGTCTATCTCATCAGAATCCTTTAATAAACATCTGTCTTTCAAAGCATCATAAAGTTTAACTGGACGTATATTAGCAAAAAGACCTAATTCTTTTCTTAATCCTAAAAGGGCTCTTTCGGGCCTTAAATGACCTGGCAAAGTATCCCATTTTGGACCACCTACCGCTCCTAGAAGAACACTATCGCATTCTAAAGCTTTACTTATTGTCTCATCAGGCAGTGGAACACCATATTTATCTATAGCTACTCCTCCAGCACATAATTCTTCATAAACAGCAGAATATTCGGTTTTATCTAAAACCTTATCAAGCACTTTTATAGCACATTCCACTATTTCTGGACCTATTCCATCACCTTTTACTAATCCGATTTTTAATTTCATATTTTCCTCTTCTTCTTGTCAAATAAATTCAATCAGTCTGCTAGCATACCTTTGTTTACAGCTTCTATTAATCCCCCAGCTTGAATAATCTTGCGTATAAAATCGGGGAAAGGTTCAATCACATATTCTTTATTCTGCGTATGATTTATTATTACTCCTTTTTCAAAATCTGCTTCAATTTCGTCACCTTCATTAATCTGTTCAGATGCTTCAACAGATTCAATTATCGGAAGACCGATATTAATTGAGTTTCGATAAAATATTCTTGCAAAATCTTTTGCAATAACTAATGATATACCGCTTTCCTTAATTGCAATAGGTGCATGTTCTCTAGATGACCCACATCCAAAATTATTACCTGCAACCATTATATCCCCTTTATTTACCCTGTTTACAAATGTCTTATCTATATCCTCCATACAATGAGACGCAAGTGTCAACTTGTCGGTAGTATTCAGATAACGTGCAGGTATTATAACATCAGTGTCAACATTATTGCCAAATTTAATTACTTTTCCTCTTACTGACATATCTATTCTCCCTTCTTCATTACATCATAAGGATGAGCTATCTTACCAGCTATCGCGCTTGCAGCTGCTACCTGAGGACTCGCCAGATATACTTCTGATTCAGGATGTCCCATTCTTCCAACAAAATTACGATTGGTAGTTGCAACAGCTCTTTCACCTTTTGCAAGAATTCCCATATGACCTCCAAGACACGGCCCGCAGGTAGGTGTAGACACAGCACAGTTAGCCTCAATAAATATCTTTAACAAACCCATCTCCATAGCCTGCAAATATATCTTCTGAGTTGCAGGTATAATAATTGTCCTGACATTTTTAGCTACTTTTTTACCCTTTATAATTTCTGCAGCTGCAATAAGATCTGACAATCTGCCGTTTGTACATGAGCCTATTACAACCTGGTCTATTATGATATCCTCCATATTATCAAAAGTTCTTGCGTTTTCTGGAAGATGTGGGAAAGCAACAGTTGATTTTATGGAACCAAGATCAATGTCATATGTTTTGTCATAAACAGCATTCTTATCAGCTGAAAAAATTACAGGTTTTTTTGCTCCTACACTACTAAGATATTCAAGTGTAATATTATCAACCTCAAAAATCCCATTCTTTGCTCCCGCTTCAATTGCCATATTAGCCATACATAGTCTGTCATCTATGGTAAGATTAGATAATCCTGAACCTTTAAATTCCATTGATTTATACAGTGCACCAGACACACCGATCATTCCAATTATATTCAAAATCACGTCTTTCCCTGATACATATTCATTTAGTTTACCTGTAAGATTGAAACAGATTGCAGAAGGAACTTTGAACCAGGCTTTACCTGTAGCCATAGCACAGGCCATATCTGTTGACCCTACACCTGTTGAAAAGGCTCCCAGCGCTCCATATGTACATGTATGAGAGTCAGCACCTACCACGATATCCCCTGATGTTACAAGTCCTTTTTCAGGCAATAAAGCGTGTTCTATACCCATATCACCAGTATCGTAAAAATTAGTTATTTCCTTCTCATTAGAAAATTCTCTGCACAATTTACATTGCTGTGCTGCCTGGATATCTTTATTAGGTGCAAAGTGGTCCATTACCAGTGCAATCTTTTCTTTATCAAAAACTTTATCAGTCTTTATTTTCCCGAATTCGTTTATTGCTACTGGTGATGTTATATCATTTCCCAGTACCATATCAACATTCGCAAGTATCAGCTGTCCAGCTGTCACTTTAGTCATACCCGCATGTGTTGCAAGTATTTTTTGTGTCATGGTCATAGATGTCATATTTATTCCTCCATTATTCATTCATTGCAAGTTTATACTCAATTGAATCCACTAATGCTATAAGACTTGCTTCAATAATATCATTTGATACTCCTATTGTGGACCAACTTCGTTTCTCATCTGCTGTTTCTATAAGTACCCTAACTTTTGCAGCTGTTGTACTATTTTCTTCAAGTACACGGACCTTATAGTCAGTCAGTCGGATATCCTTTATAGCAGGGTAGAAAACTGTAAGAGATTTTCTTAATGCAAGGTCCAAAGCATTTACAGGGCCATTGCCCATTACAGCAGTTATCTCTTCTTTGCCATCTACTTCTACTTTTATTGTCGCTGAAGCTGGCATTCCTCCCACGGGTACTGGAAACTCTCCCATTGTTTTATATAGCACTAGATTAAAATGAGGTTTATAGAGTCCCATAGTTCTTTTAACCAACAACTCAAAAGATGCATCAGCTGCTTCAAAATGATACCCGTAATGCTCCATCTCTTTGAGTTTTTCCAGTATTAATGCAACTTCTTTGGAATCTTTAGATAAATTAGGAACTATGCTTGAGGCTTTGGCTATTAGAGTGCTTCTACCGGCAACTTCACTCATTAAAAGTTTTCTTTTATTCCCTACTGACTCAGGATTCACATGCTCAAAACTGCTATTTATCTTTAAAACACCATCAATGTGCATTCCGCCTTTATGTGCAAAGGCAGACTTTCCAATATATGGTCTGTTATTATCTATCTGCGTGTTTGATATATCTGCTATTCTTCTTGAAGTAGCATATAGCTGGGAAATATCACCATTACAGTCATATCCCATTTTCAATTTCAGATTTGGTATTATAACTGATAAATCAGCATTACCGCATCTTTCACCTACACCTATAAATGTTCCCTGGACCTGTGATGCTCCTGCTCCAACAGCTATTATACTATTTGCAACAGCACAACCAGTGTCATTATGACAGTGTATTGATATTTTTATTCCTGGAAATCTTTTAATGACCTCTTTTGTTATACTTTCAACATCATTTGGCAGACATCCGCCGTTAGTATCACAAAGTGCTAAAACATCAGCTCCGCCTTTAATTGCATATTCCAGAACTTTCATTGAATAGCCAGTATCTGATTTATATCCGTCAAAAAAATGTTCAGCATCAAATATTACATACTTACCTTCAGACTTTAAATAACTTATTGTATCTTCAACAATCTTCAAGTTGTCTTCTAGAGAAATGTTCAACACTTTTTCAACGTGGAGATCCCATGATTTACCGAAAATAACAATAGTATCAGTTCCTGCTGATAAAAGAGCTTTTACATTCTTGTCCTCTTTGGGATGTATTCCATTTCTGGCTGTGCTTCCAAATGCGCATAATTTAGCATTATTCAACTTAAGATTAGATGCTTTCTCGAAAAACTCCATATCTTTAGGATTAGAACCCGGATTACCTGCTTCTATATAGTCAACACCAAATGAATCCAAAGCTTTTACAATATTTAATTTGTCGCTTACTGAAAAAGATATGCCCTCTCCCTGAGCGCCATCTCGCAACGTAGAATCAAATATTTCGATTTTTCTTTTAGACATTTCATCAGTCCTCCCGCTATTCCATCTCAAGTATCTTATTAATACCATTTATATATGCCATGATACTTGACTCAATTATGTTTGTTGATAATCCTCTTCCTGTAACAATAAGATCTTTGGATTTCAGTTTAACTGTAACTTCTCCTAATGCATCATTGCCATCAGATACTGAATGTATCGAATAGTTAACCAATCTTTCACATATATTGTTAGTAAGACTGTTAATGGAATTGTATGCTGCATTTATAGGTCCATCTCCTAAAGAAACACCTTCAATAGTCTCACCTTCTTTTGAAAGCTTAATAACACATGATGATGTCGAATTTTTTGATGTATGAACATCAAAATGCTCCAGTTTATATGTTCCGACAAATCTCTCAGTGTTGTTGACTATAGCTTCAAGATCACTATCTGTTATTGTCTTTTTCTTGTCTGACAAGTCTTTTACCTTGTTGTAATAGGCTGCAAGTTCATCAGCAGTACAATCGTAACCCATATTCTTGAGCCTGTCTGCTATAGCATGTTTACCGGAGTGTTTTCCAATAATAAGCTTATTCTCGACTATGCCAAGATCCTCAGCTTTCATAATTTCGTAGGTCTCTCTTGCTGAAAGAACTCCATGCTGATGAATTCCTGACTCGTGAGCAAATGCATTTGCTCCGACTATGGGTTTATTTATAGGCGCAGTCTGTCCGATTATGTTATAAACAAGTTTACTTGACCTGCTTATCTGTTTGGTATCTATATTTGTATATGCATTAAATAGTGGTCTTCTTGTTTTTAATGCCATTACTATCTCTTCAAGCGCGGCATTACCCGCTCTTTCCCCCAAACCGTTTATAGTACATTCCACCTGGGATGCTCCAGCCTTCACTCCTGCAAGCGAATTAGCAACAGCCATTCCAAGATCATTGTGGCAATGCACTGATACTATTACATCTTCTATGCCATTGACATTATCAAAAAGATATCTGATTCTGTCATAAATTTCTTCTGGTAGCATATATCCTACTGTATCAGGAACATTTATGACTGTAGCCCCAGCTTTTATTGCAACATTAAATGCCTTTACTAAAAAATCCTTATCGCTTCTCATTGCATCTTCTGCTGAAAACTCTATATCCTTACAGTATTTCTTAGCATATCGTACTGCATAATCAATGTTTTCAAGTACTTTTTCAGGTGACATCTTTAATTTGTGCTCCATGTGAATAGCAGAAGTAGCCAAAAAAGTGTGTATCATAGGGCTTTGTGCGCCTTTTATAGAATTCCATGCTGCATCAATATCTTTTTCCACTGCACGGCACAATGCTGCTATCTGTGAATTTTTTACTGTTTTGGCTATCCTTTCTACAGACTGAAAAGCTCCTTCTGAACTTATTGGAAATCCTGCCTCAATACAGTCTACTCCCAAAATTTCAAGTTGTTTTGCAATTTCAATTTTTTCTTCAGTATTCATACTACACGAAGGAGCTTGTTCTCCATCACGCAATGTTGTATCAAATATCCTTATTTGTCTTTCCATTTTTACCTCACTTAAGAAACAACCGCGCCCTTATCTGCAGATGAAACGTTTCTTGCATATCTTGCAATGTATCCCTTAAGATTTTCCTTTTTTAAAATAGTTGTTGTCTTTATCCTTTGTTCCAATTCAGAAGATGAAACTTCCAAATCTAATCTGTTATTTGGTATGTCTATTGATATCATGTCGTTTTCATGCACATATGCTATAGGTCCTTCACTTGCTGCTTCAGGCGAAACATGACCAATTGCAGCACCTCTTGTCGCACCAGAAAACCTTCCATCAGTAATTAAAGCTACATGCTTATCAAGACCCATACCGGCAATTGCTGATGTAGGATTAAGCATTTCTCTCATTCCTGGTCCCCCAGCTGGTCCTTCATATCTTATAACTACTACATCCCCTTTATTAATACTTCCAGAATAAATAGCGCTACATGCTTCTTCTTCACTGTTAAAGACTCTTGCTGGACCAGTATGTTTCATCATCTGCTGTGCTACTGCACTTCTTTTTACAACAGATCCTTTTGGTGCCAAAGAACCGAATAATACAGCTATCCCTCCTTTATCTGAATAAGGGTTATCAATAGGGCGTATTACATCATTTCTTGATATTGAAGATATATGATTATCAATCATTTCTTTCATAGTTTTTGATGAATATGTCATAGCATCTTCATTTATTAATGATTTCTTACATAACTCATACATTACCCTGTGAACTCCGCCTGCTGCATCCAAATCCTGCATATGATAAGGACCTGCTGGTGCGAGCTTACACAGATTCGGCGTTTTTTCACTTATCCTGTTAACCATTTCAAGATCTAAATCTACTTGTGCTTCATGAGCAATAGCCATCAGATGTAATACTGAATTTGTTGAACATCCTAAAGCCATATCCACAGTTAGGGCATTTTCAAAAGCCTTTTTGGTCATTATATCTCTTGGAAGTATATTTTCTTTCAATGTTGACATAATTGCTTCGCCTGCTTTTTTAGCGAGTTGAATTCTTTTTGAATATACAGCAGGTATAGTACCATTACCCCATTGAGCCATTCCTAAAGCTTCGCTTAAACAGTTCATTGAGTTTGCAGTGAACATTCCAGAGCATGAACCGCAACTGGGACAACTGTTATTCTCAATCCTTAGAAGTTCCTTTTCGTCTATGGTGTTGTTCATGAATGCACCGACTGCTTCAAATGCGCTATTCAAATCCAAATCATTTTTCCCATCATTTAATGAAAGCATAGGACCACCTGAAACAAAAACACTCGGTACATTGATTCTTGCAGCTGCCATAAGCATTGCAGGGACTATCTTGTCACAATTAGGTATGAATACTAATGCATCAAATGCATGAGCCATAGCCATGCACTCAATTGAATCTGCTATAACTTCTCTTGATGAAAGCGAGTATTTCATGCCAACATGTCCCATTGCAAGACCATCACATACAC
>Ga0265294_10008146_pt1 | contig 12293 bp, 10 predicted proteins | sample MunlanPumphouse3_FD_192504 | JGI IMG/M metagenome (GOLD analysis project Ga0265294, IMG submission 192504) | Groundwater microbial communities from a municipal landfill in Southern Ontario, Canada - Pumphouse #3 | ecosystem: Environmental > Aquatic > Deep subsurface > Groundwater | place... | reverse complement strand
TTTTTTGACTCATTTGTCAAATTAACGACTATAGCGAATATTATCTAAATAAAAACTAAAATCTGAAGCTTGACGATAGGGATTAAAGATAATCTTATCATAGCGTCCGCGACTCCGTTGCTCAGCCGACAATCCAGAAATATCAAAACTGTGGAGCTCAAAGGTATCCGCCTCTTGAACATCCGGCACCAGGTCTAAATCAAGCAGGCGGATAATCTGAGCCGGTTTTGTTCCAAGCAATAAATAAAAGTAATCCTGGTCAACTGTTAGACTTTGGCAGACATCCTCCCCGACCGCTAAAGTCTTGGTTGTTGTGACCGAGAAGCTCTCTTTATCTAAACGAACCAACTTGGCTGGGGAAGTAGCCAAACATACATAGACCGAATCATCAAGCGCCATTAAGCTCGTTGGATTGTCCTCATCAACAAACAGTGTTTTGACCAAGGTGTTCGAAAAATCACTTTTATCAATGCGGACAATCGTACCTGGTCGCCCCACCAACGCCGCATAGACAAATTCTTGATCTTGTTCTAAGGCTGCTACCTGAGATTGACCGGTCTCCAGCTCTTTCACTTGATATGAGGTTAAATCATTTTTATCAATTCGGATAATTCGGACCGGCTGAGTATTTAAGCCTAGGTAAAGATATTCTTGGTCTTGGGTTAAACTATTGATTTTATCAAAATTTCGAGGAAAATCGCTGGTTTCTACCGCCTGTAAATCAGTCTTGTCGACTTTGACAACTACTCCTGGCCGGTGGTCGTATCCGAGATAAAGATAATCCTGATCAACAACTAGCTGGGCTACCTGATATCCATATTCGCTAAAGGAATTATAAATGACTGAAAGGTCGCTCTTGCTAATCTTGGCAACATAGCTGGGCCGAGTAGCAAAAGTTCCATAGAGGTAATCTTGGTCTTGATCTAGGTCGGCGAGAGCGTCAAATCCTGTCGGCATAGTTTTATAAAAAACACTAGAAAAATCCTTTTTATCAACTCGCGCAATAATACTCGGAGAAGCCGAAAGACCGATATAGAGATAATCCCGATCATTAATAATCCGCACTGGCTGGTCAGCCGAAGCAATCATTTCTTTTACTAATCGATGGCCAGTCAAATCTTGGTCTTCAAAAATCAGTTTATTAAGCTGAATAACCTTAGCCGGCTCAGTATTAAAAGCAATAAATAAATTTTCTCCCTGCCCAACAATACTACTAGCCGGATGATCGCTGGTCATTAAGCTAACTGTGGTAATTGCTAATGTTTCTTTATTAATTCGAGTAACTTGGGCCGGAGCAGTTCCGGAAACTGAGTAAATAAAATCACTGTCCTGGGTCGCAGCCTGACCGGCCGCGGGAATAATTTTAGCCACGGCAGCAAAATCAGTTTTAGACACTCGAACCATACGCGCCGGTCGAATATTCAGAAAAAGATAAACGAAACTCTCATCTTGAGTCAAGGCCTGAACTGTATCTTCGCCGACCGTCAGCGATCCTTTTTCAAATTCAAGGTTTTGTTTATTAATCTTCACCACTTCGGTCGGTGAAGTATCCAGAGCGACGTAAATACTTTGGTGATCATTAACTAAATCAACCACTCTATTCTCGGAAGCCTCGAGTGACAATGCCTGGAAAGCTAGATTATCCTTATCAAGTCGAATTATTCGCGCTGGGCTAGTCCCAAGACCAATATAAATATATTGATCGTCTTGAGTCAGCTGGCTGACATTGTTTTGACCGCTATCTAAAAGAATGGTTCGCGTCGTTACAAAATCATTTTTAGAAAGACGAACGATACGTCCAGGAGCTGTGTCCAGACCAACATACACATACTTATCATCGCTAACCAGCGAAGTAACTTTATTTTCACCATTGGCTAAAGTTTTCGTTTCGGCTCGAGAAAAATCATTCTTATCAATCCGAATTATTTTAGCTGGACTAGTGTCGAGTCCAATATAAATATATTGGTCGTCTTCATTAATGGCTCGCGCTCGATCTTCGCCCGAAGAAAGAAAACTAGATTGACTAAAAAATCCTAAAACTTTCTGACCAGGCTGACTCTGGTTGATGTCTAGACGAATTTCATTAGCCGTCAACAGATCAATTAACCCCAGTTCTCCCGAAACGCTGGCTCGATGACCTTGATCTGTAACCGTAATCTGATTGGAGGCCTGACCGCCAGTTTTAACCATCTGAGAAGTGCTTACCTTAATGTATTCTGGATTAGAGGTGTCAAAGGGCCGATCACAATTTTGAATCACAACCTCTTGAGGTCGGCTACCAGTCCAGACAATATCGTATCCGTCATCGGAATAAACACTTAAAAACGAATCTTCACCTGTTTCCGATCGAGCAAACACTCGATACTCTGATCCATTTTCTTTAGTTTTATAAAAATAAGTATAAGTCTCAAGAGATCCTTCTAGAAAATAAGTCCGAGGGAAAAGAGGATCTCGAGGTAATCCATTTGGAAGATATTCTTTTAGCTCATCAGATAAACCAAGATCTTCTTCGAGCCGAGTTCCGCTATCACGTTTAGGAAAGTTACCCCGGTCAACTCGATAATCCTCAAGAGCTTGCCGAATTACGACCAAATCAGCTTCTCGCTGTTCGTCTCGACTACGAGCTTGATTGTAATTAACGACTAAATAAATCGAAACTCCAGCCAGAATAATAACCAAAATCCCAGCAACTACTTCCGCTAGAGTGATTCTAAATTTTTTCCTAGAAGGTGAAGACATTGGCCTTACCGTATTTATTTTATTTTAGCACAATCTCTCCACATGAAAAGTTGAAGCTTTCTTAGCCTTAGACCAAGTTAATAACGCCCAAGCCAAATAGTAAGTTGCAACCAGCCAAATTGGCACCACAACTGTTATAGTCGCCCATTTAAGCGATGAAAAAAAGAAAATCATCTCTGTCAGTAATGTTAAAGTTAGCCCCATTAACCAGCTAATTGGCGAACATCCGACCAAGCAGACAAAGATTAAGCCTAAACCAAAAACGAGAGGCAAAAAAGCAACAATCAAAACATTGGCTAATGGGCCCACTAAAGAAATTTGTTGAAAATAATAAGCCACCAAGGGAACAGTCGCCAGCTGAGCAGCCAGAGTTACCGCCAAAGCCTCTTGAAGGAAAACACCCGGAATCCACTCAAGCCATCTCTTAATCCGATCAGTCCAGCCAATTAAACCAGCCGCCGCTAAAAAAGAAAGCTGAAAACCGATGTCCCATCGTAGAAACATTGGATTGATTAAGAGAAGAATTACGGCTGCCCAAATAATAGCTCGTTCCGGCTGATAAATTCGCCCCAAAAGCGAACCCAGTAACCCAAAACCGACCATTAAACCAGCCCGCCAAATAGCAGGGCGTCCTCCAGTCAATAAAATAAAGAATAAAATAATTATCAAGATAACTATTGCCGATCGACGATAATTGAGACCGATCCCATTCAAGATCCCGCGCAGTAATCCAGTCAAAACAACCAGATGCATACCTGAAACTACCGCAATATGGTTCAGTCCGGTACGCGATAAATCTTCGGCTAAAGAAGATTTGGAAATTTCTCGTCCCAGCAACATGGCTTCAAGTAAAGAAGAAGCGGGTTCGACCAAGCGACTCTTGATTATAGCCGAGGCTCTTTTTTGTAGTCTGGCCATTAACGTAGTAACTTGATAAATCGAAGGGTGGCCAACTGGCTTTAGGCGAGGGTGAAAAAAAGTAGCATACAGTCCAGACTTTAGACGGTATTCTTGAAAGTCATCTGACAGAGAAGGCTGACCCATGATCATCAATTTTTGACCAGGTAAAAACTCCGACCATGAATAATCACCCAAAACTGCAACATGACCCCGAAGCTCTGATTGGGCCTGGACCGCCCAATCTACTTTTAGTTTTAAGTAGGATCCGGTCGGACGAATTTCAGGCGAAGTAATTACTGTTCCGATCAGCACCACTCGATCTTCTTGTTGCCAAGCTTCCTCAATTAATTGGCGTCGTTCAATTTGATAATTTAAATAAGCTGCGCCAAGTGACAAGCCAATCAAAAAAATCGCTCCCTTGGAGCGACGATCAAGTAGCCACAACACGAGAGCCAAATAGACTAGAATAAAGATAACGGACCAGCTAATCAACCAAACTGAGGCCAATCCAATGCCAGTGATAAAAAAACAAGCTAAATAAAATAAATTAATCGAAACATTGCTTAACGAACTAAGCATCGTTTAACATATTTTTGCTCCAATTGATTAGCCCATGTTTCTAACTCTGACTTATCGTAACTAGATTCTTTTCGAAAAGCTGGATCTAATATTTTTTCAGCCGGAATAAAGGCTTGCAGAACATAACATTCGGCTCCTTTAATCAATTGACCAATGGCCATCAGGTCCGAGCCAGAAAGTTGTCCTTTAACGACTGTCGTTCGGAATTCATAATCTTTTCCTGAACCTCGAATTAAATCAATACTTTGTTTAATCAAACTGAAGTCCAGATTAGTGCGAATTATTTTAGAATACTTCTCTTCGGGTCCTTTCAAGTCCATGGCCCAATAATCAACTAATTTTTCTTTCAGCAATAATTTTAATTTATCGGGCTGGCTACCATTCGTGTCGAGCTTAATCAGAAAACCGAGTTTTTTAATCTTCTTTAAAAATTGCAGAAGATCGGGCTGAAGAGTTGGCTCGCCCCCAGTCACCACTACTCCATCGAGGCGTCCGACACGACTCTTTAAAAAAGAAAGGACTGCTTCCTCCGACTCGGGAGATTGAAACAACTTGGGCTCCACCAGCTCTGGATTGTGACAATAGGGGCAACGAAAATTGCAGCCCTGAGTAAAAATAACAGCACTAAGCCGACTCGGGTAATCAACTAGAGAAAATTTTTGCCAACCTCCAATTCTCATTATTGGGGTTTAATCTTAACCCGATTTTTAAACTCCTCTGTTTTACCTGCGTTCCAGTTAAAAGTCGGACGTAAGTAACCAACTATTCGAGCATAAACCTCACAAACTGCTCCACATTTGGGACACTTTGGTTGTTCTCCACTTAAGTAACCATGTTCCGGACAGATAGAAAACGTTGGTGAAAGAGTGAAATAAGGCAGTTGATAGCGTTGGCAAACTTTCTTAATTAATCCGGGAATCACTGTTGGATTAGAGATACGCTCACCTAGGAAAAAATGAATCACCGTGCCACCAGTATACTTAGTCTGGATCTGATCCTGCTTGTCTAAAACTTCAAACAGATCATCGGTGTAATTAACTGGTAATTGAGAAGAATTGGTGTAGAAAGGAGGAGAGCCTCGCCGAAAGTCATCTTCGTTGGCACATTTAATTTCTGGATACTTTTCCTTATCTTTTAAGGCCAATCGGTAAGTTGCTCCTTCAGCCGGGGTTGCCTCAAGATTGTAATTAGCCCCAGTTTCATTTTGAAATTCAATTAACTTATCACGCATAAAATCAAGCACTTTCAGGGCGAACTTTTGACCTTCTGGTTGTCCGATATTACAGCCAAGAAAATTTTCTTCAGCCTCATTTAAACCCAGTAAACCGATAGTTGAAAAGTGATTATCCCAATAACGACCAAATCGCTCTTTAACACTCCGAAGGTAAAACTTGGAGTAAGGATAAAGCCCTTGTTCGGTAAAACGCTCTAAAACTTTCCGTTTGATCTCTAAGCTCTCTTTGGCTAATTTCATTAAATTCTCTAAGCGATTAAAGAAATCTTTTTCATCTTTAGCTAGATAACCTAACCTCGGCATATTAATAGTGACGACACCAATGCTGCCCGTCAGCGGATTAGCCCCGAAGAGTCCGCCCCCTCTCTTAGCCAAATCTTCCAAACTCAATCTTAATCGACAACACATACTCCGGACATCTTCCGGCTTCATGTCAGAATTAACAAAGTTAGCGAAATAAGGTAATCCATATTTAGCCGTTGCCTCCCAAAGATAGGGCGAGAAAGGACGGTCCCAATTAAAATCCTTGGTAATGTTGTAAGTGGGAATCGGAAAGGTGAAAACTCGTCCTCGATGATCACCCTCAGTCATCACTTCAAGAAAAGCTTGATTAATCATATCCATCTCCTCTTGAAACTGGCCGTAGGTCTCTGACTGTGGTTGACCGCCGATAATAACTGGCTGTTGCTGGTAGTCTTTCGGCACCACTAGATCGAAACTAAGATTAGTGAATGGAGTTTGAAAGCCAACTCGAGTTGGAACATTCATATTAAAAATAAATTCCTGCATTGCCTGTTTCACTTCAGCATAAGTCAATCCATCATAACGAACATACGGAGCCAACAGAGTGTCAAAACTGGAAAAAGCTTGAGCGCCGGCCGACTCGCCTTGTAAAGTATAAAGGAAATTACAGATCTGACCTAAGGCCGGCCGGAGATGCTTTGGCGGAGCGCTTTCAATCTTTCCCGGTGCACCGCGAAAGCCAACTGTTAAGAGATCCTGAAGATCCCAACCGACGCAATAAACCGAAAGAACGCTCAAGTCATGAATGTGAAAATCACCTTCCTGATGAGCTTCTTTAATCCGGCTGGGATAAATTTTATTCAACCAATAAACGCTATTAATCTTTCCGGAAACATAGTTATTGAGACCCTGCAGCGAATAAGTCATGTTACTATTCTCCTTGACCTGCCAATCGTGATTCTTTAAATATTGATCAATTACGTCGACATTACTCTGTTCAATCACTTCTCGAAGACGAGCATGTTGATCTCGATAAATAATGTAAGCCTTTGCTGTTGCTCGATAAGGCGAAGAAAGTAAAATTTCTTCCACAATATCTTGAACCTGCTCCACTGTCGGTAAATCTTTAGCTAGACGCTTTTTAATTTCCTTTAACACTTGATCAGTTAGCTGCTTGGCCTCGGTTAAATCAAATTCGCCTGTTGCCTGTCCAGCTTTCTGAATGGCGATTGTAATTTTAGAAGCATCAAAGGGAACCACCTCTCCCGAACGCTTTCTTATTTTTTTTAATCCAGACGAATTTTTAGGCATGGTAAACGTTTAATTAATTCCAGTCACAATCAAGGTTACTCTAATTTCTTTCGGCTTCAGCTCCTGGTCTAAAGACGTTCCAAAAATTAAATTAGCCCCGGACCTAATCGTCTGTCGAACCTGACCGGTAATAGTTTTTACTTCAGCCAAAGTCAGATCACCACTGTGAGCAATATTAAGTAAGGCAGCTCGAGCCTGATCTATAGAAAAATCAAGCAACGGTGACTCCAGAGCCATTTTGACCGCTTTAGGGCTTCGGCCGCGACCCCGAGCCGTACCTATGCCAAAAAAGGCCGGACCAGCCTTTTTCAACATCGTTTTCAGAGTCGCAAAGTCAACATTGATCTGACCGGAAGCGACGATTAAATCTGTAATTCCCTGAATAGCATTGTGGAGAACCTGATCACAAAGATCGAAAGCGTTGATCATCGAAGTTTGGTCGTCTATTAGATCAATCAACTTGTCATTCGGTATAACCACTAGCGTATCTACCTCCGGTCGAAGCGCTTCCAATCCATCAACTGCAATTTGAGCTCGTGGCTGGCCTTCAAAAGAAAAAGGCGTCGTGACCGCCGCAATTGTTAAAATCTTCATCGATCGAGCCAGTTGAGCCACAAAAGGAGTTGCCCCTGTCCCCGAACCCCCGCCTAAACCGCAGACTAGAAAAACCATATCCGCTCCTGATAAAATCTTCTGAATCTCCTCTTTTGATTCTTCAGCCGCAGCTCTTCCGAGGGCTGGATCCATCCCGGCTCCCAGACCGCCAGTTACTTGTGGACCGATCTGCAACTTAATATCAGCTGACTTGGCTCGCAAGTCTTGAACATCAGTATTGATCGCAATTAACTCAACCCCCTCAACCGATCGCCGTTTCATGCGAGCGATGGTATTGGAGCCTGAGCCCCCTAAGCCGATAACTTTTATCTTCTTAGAGATTTTCATCAAGCAAAAAAACCGATTAATGACGATCGAGTAGTGCTTTTAAGGAATAAAATGACGCATTAGACGACGAAACCAGCCCCCTCTTTTCACTCCCAAGGTCCCCGTCTCTTCGTCCGCCGCCAAAAGCACTAATCCGGCCGCGGTTACCCAGGCAGGATCTTCTGTCTCCAATCCAGCAATCCCTCGAGGAACGCCTCTTTTGGCAATTAACTTAAAAACTTTCCGGGCACAATCAGTTGCTCCCTTAATCTTAGCCCCGCCTCCGGTTAAAACCACTCCCGCCGGTAAATCCTGACGTTGACAAACAGTCGTTACGGCCTGATAAGCAACCTCTAAGATTTCCTCCATTCGCGGACGGATTACCTTGGCTAGTTTTCTAGCTTGACGACTCTCTTCGGTGCGGCCGCTGATTTTACTCTCCAGACAAGAACCAATTTCCTTCTTCAACCTCTCCGCTTCTGATATCTCTATTTCCGCTCCAACAGCAATATCGTCTGTAACATGAGATGAGCCCAAAGAAAAAATAGCCAAATGTGCTGGTTTACCCTCTTGATAAACCGCAACCTTGGTTAAACTGTGACCAATGTCAATTAAAACCGACCCGCGTTCTTTCTGCTGGTCGGTTAAAGCCGACCGGGCACAAGCTAGTGGGGTAGCAATAATATCTTCAATCTGGCAACCGGCTTCAGCCACAGCTTCTTTGAGTTTTTTTAAATGAGGTGAAAAAACTGAAAGGACTAAGGCTTCTGCTTCAAGACGAGTGCCGGTCATTTCAAGTGGACGCTCAATTCCGCCTTGCCCGTCGACAATAAAATCTCTAACCAAAACCCCCCAAAACTCATTGTTTGGAGGGAGATTGATGGACTGAGTCGCTTCAATAACACGATTAACGTCTTCTTGAGAAATGCGACCATCAGCCCGCGAAACCGAAACCAACCCATGGCTGGGCAGGCTCACAAATCGAGATTCACCAATATTAAGATAAACTTGATCAACTTTTTCGGAACACGATTTCTCAGCTTGATCGAGGGCTAATCGAATACTACGAGCTAAACGATTAACATCGTGAATACCCTTTTTATTCATCCCCTCGGTTTGACATTCGCCCAGCCCAAGAAACTCCAAGCCCTCTTCTTGGGCCGATTGACGAACAATCAGAGCTTTCACAGAACCGACACCGACATCTAAACCAGTAATGATGCGAGATCGTGCCATAATATTAAATCTTACCCATCTTCCGCAGAAGTTGATAATGTTTTCGAGACTCTAATCGTTTCAATGCGCTGCGCTTCCGAGCCAAGTCACTTAAAGGTCGCTGCCAAAAACGCTGTCGCTTTGCTCTTTGTAACATACCACTTCGACGCACTTCTTTAGAAAACCGGTCGACTAAAGAAACCGGTGTTTCAGTGTTTTTCTTTTCAACAATAATAGGCATAGTGTTTTAAATATAGTTCATTTGTTTCCTTTTTGCAAAATCAAAGTCTTTTTTTAATCAAACTAACCGCCTGTGACCGCTTAACTAAACGCTGTTGGCCAGTACTCATGGTCTTTAGGGTAATAGTTTCTTCAAGCGCCTCTTTCTGCCCAATAATCACTACGTACTTGACCCCCAGACGATCAGCTCTCTTCAACTGGGCATTCAGTGAATCGCGACCAAAGGCTTCAGCCACCTTAATCCCACGTTGTCGAAGTTCTTCGAAAAGCTTCATCGCCTCCTTCTTCGCCGCAGGTCCAAGTTGGGCAATAAAAACCTCTGGTTTTTCTCGATAAGAAACCCGACGACCTGATTCTTTCATCGCTTGAACAATTCTTTCAATACCAGCCGCTCCACCAACAGCTGGAGTTGGAGGTCCCCCTAACAAATCAACTAGTCCATCATAACGACCGCCACCGACCAGAGCCTTTTTTTCTTCATCGTTTGTTTGAACAATCTCAAAAACCGTCCGAGTGTAATAATCGAGACCGCGGACTAAATGAGGATTAAGTCGATAAGGAATGTTTAATTCCCCTAAAAGTTCAAGCACTTCTTGAAAGTGCTGATGGCATTCAGGCGACAAATAATCAACCACATGAGGTAATTGTCGAACAATTTCTCGACAAGTCGCCTCCTTGCAATCTAGAATCCGAAGAGGATTCCGCGTCAGTCGACGACGGCAATCTGGACAAAGGTCAGACTGATTTTTTTTCAGTTGTTTAACTAAAGCTTTTTGATAATTTTCCCGTTCTGCCAGTTGACCGATCGAGTTAATTTCCACCGTTAGATCCTTGATCCTTAAGCTGCTTAAGAGACGATAAAAAATGTTAATCACTTGAGCGTCCAGAGTAGAATCTGCTCCTCCAATAACCTCAAACCCAAACTGATGAAATTGACGATAGCGACCAGCCTGAGCTTTCTCATAACGGAAGAACGGTCCCCAGTACCAAAGCTTAACCGGTTGAGGCCAGGTGCGAGCACCATGTTCTAAATAAAAACGGACTACCGAAGGAGTGCCTTCGGGCCGCAAAGCCAAAATTTCACCACTCTTAGTCCGCAGAGTATACATCTGTTTCTCAACAATATCTGATGTTTCGCCGGTTCCTTTTTTAAAGAGTGCCGCATTCTCAAGAATTGGAAAATCAATACGATCAAAACGATAATCCTTGGCCAGGCGTCGACAAGCATTCTCGATTCGATAAAAGTAAGCACAATCTTCAGGCATCTGGTCGTGCATTCCTTTCGGGGTTTGAATAAGTTCTTCTTCAGCCATAATTAAGGAATAATTTTACTAATTCGATTAACTGGCCAAAGCCTTAATACCGCTCGGCCAATAACGTTGTCAGCTGGTAAATACCCCCAAAAGCGAGAATCATAAGATCGATCGCGATTATCTCCCAAAACAAAATATTGGTCTTCTTCTAAGGTCACAGAAAAACTTCGATAAACCGTTGACTGAGAATAGTAATCTTCAAAGAAGAATTTCTCTCCCTCAGGAGTGGTAATCATAATTTGCTGATCAATCGCTTCCAACTGTTCGCCCGGTAGGCCCACGACACGTTTAATAAAACGTCGTGATGGATCGGTCGGAGCATAAAAAATAATTACCTCCCCTCGTTCCGGTTGACGAAATCGATAGCTAATTTGATCAACAATTAAATAATCGCCATCATAAAAACTAGGCTCCATCGAAGAGCCATCTACAACAAAAGGCTGAAAGAGAAAGTATCGGATTGGGACGACGATTAAGAGAGCCAAAACAACAACTTCAACCACCTCCCAACAGAAAGAAAAAAAGCTCTTTAAGGAGTTTTTCATTGGTAATAAGTCCAGACTATAATTGATTATAATGGAAATTTTGTCGATTATCAAGGCGTGCTATAATAGCTTAATGATTATTATTGTTGGACTCGGTAATCCGGGTCGAAGATATCGAAATACTCCTCATAATCTTGGCTTTGAAGCCATCGATCGATTACGTAAAAAGCATCACTTGCCTCGCTTTCGATCAGAAAAAATGAACTGGACCAGCCAAGGCTTGATTGCCGGCCAGCCAGTACTTTTAGCCAAACCACTGACTTTTATGAATAATTCTGGAGTCGCAGTCGCCGCCCTAGCTAAAGAATATCAAATACCGCCTGATCAAATTTGGCTCATCCATGATGAAGCCGCTCTACCTTTGGGTCAGATTAAAAGCAGTTTTAATCATAGCCCCGGCGGGCACAAAGGAGTGGCCTCGGTTTATCAGCATCTTAACACCTCAAATATTCTCCGCTTTCGCCTCGGTTCCTCGCTCAAAGAAAATAGCGACTTAAAAGATTTCGTTCTTCGTCCTTATCGACGAGCTGATCGTCTTCTAGCCAAAGAAATGATTGAGCAGCTAGTCAACTTAATTGAAGCTGCTTTAGACAAAATTTCCGTTCAGAATTAAAAAACCGGCTCTGAAAGCCGGCTTTTTGCTCTCGAGTCTATCTGCAAGCCACCAGAGCACAGTTGAGATTACCCAATGAACCCTGATATTCAAAGAGATCCGAGTACAAGGAGGGATTACTCTTCTCTCTACTTGCAGACAGACTCGAGAGCGAAAATACAAGGCTATTATAGCCAGCCCAGACCGAGTGTCAACCTTGGTCTTTTCATTAAATGGTGCTACATTGTCAAGGATGAAGCTTGTTATTGTCGAATCACCAACTAAATCAAAAACTTTAGAAAAAATACTTGGCTCCGATTATCGTTGCCTAGCTAGCTTGGGCCATGTGCGTGATTTGCCAAAAAGCAAATTGGGGATTGACCTAGAAAATGACTTCCAACCTCAGTATGTTATTCCAACCAAAGCTCGCAAAACTGTTAATCAGTTGAAGAAAGAGGTGG
>Ga0265294_10008145_pt1 | contig 12297 bp, 5 predicted proteins | sample MunlanPumphouse3_FD_192504 | JGI IMG/M metagenome (GOLD analysis project Ga0265294, IMG submission 192504) | Groundwater microbial communities from a municipal landfill in Southern Ontario, Canada - Pumphouse #3 | ecosystem: Environmental > Aquatic > Deep subsurface > Groundwater | place... | reverse complement strand
AGTAGCCCAGTTAGCGAACACAAAGATAGCAACGGGGAATATAATTAAAGCAATTGTCATAAGTAAGTTAAAGTCATTTGGATTATTTTTATTTACTAAAAATCCATCACCGTTAAAAGCAATAACTTGTGCGATTATCATCATAATCAAATAAAATATAGAGACATAATTCTTTGATTTATTTTCATATTTAAATTCTTCATAGCCTCTGATTGGATAAACCATTAATCTTACCGGCATTTTGATACAGTCTTCTATAATCATTTTTGATTTTGATTTTAAATTATCACGTGTGAAGAAAGACTTAAATTTTGACATTATACTAACCAATTTCATCTTCCTCCTTTGCCTTGTTAATTGCATTCTTTGCATTTTTTATAAATCCATAAATCAATACTGCAAACACAACCACTAATATATAAGGGAAAATCGCTGCGATTTTTTCATATCTATATGGTTGATATGCACTTGAAAAAGTATCGTCATCAAAACCTAACTTGGAGTACTCCATCGCTTTTTCATAATTGCCTTCTCTTAGTTCTGCTTTAGCAATTCCTTTATAAGCTAAATAGTAATTAGTGTTTAAAACTAACACTTCCTCCCAAGTATCTTTGGCTAAATCATAATCTCCTTCAAAATAATACTCTGTTGCTTGGTTCACTAAACGTCCAAACTCAGTATATTCAAATATGATTAGATTTTTATTCATTGAATCAACAACTAAAATTTTATCATTGAAATACTTAATAGCTGTAGGTCGAATAAACTTATCTCTTAGATTATTAGAACTATCAGTTAAGTTTCCTAATTCTCCAAAAATGTACAATAAGTTACCTTCAAAATCGTAAGTAAAAATTCTTCCTCTTGTACTATCCAAAACCATGTAATTCCCAAATTCATTGACATCAATATCGGTAAATACTGATGGTCCATCAGGTAAATTTACAGTAGGAGGAACAGTTACTAAATCTCCGACTTGAGGTATATAACCATTTCTAGAAAGTACGTCTACACCTTTATAATTTAATTTTTTAATTACTTTTTCTCCTTCTGTAACATCAGAAACAGTATAAAGATAACCATCTTCATCTACCATTAAGTTTTTAAAAGTAGTCGCTAAACGATATCCTTGTTGTGCTCTTTGTTCTTCAGACGTAAGTTTTAACCAAAAAGCATCCCACAATGATAATGTTATCGAGTTGGCTCCAACATATCTTGAAAATGTACCATCTGGATTAAAATCTAAAATCCCTTCAAAAACTTGATCGGCTACGACATAGATTCTTCCCGTACGATTTACCGTTAGTTTCAAAGGTTTAAAATCATAACCATTTTCATCATCTGGACTTTGTTTAAAAGTAGGATCACTAGGAGCTAAAATCTCTGAAGATAGATTAAAAGTATGATCAAATAGTGCTATTCTAAAATTACCTGTATCAGCTACATAAATATAATCTTCAGTTACAAAAATACCACTAGGGTTTAATAAAACGCCTGTTCCAAAAGAAGTTAAATATTCATATTCTTCGTTCAATATATGAACTTGGTTGTTAGACTTATCAACTAAATAGATTTTATTATCATAAGCGAAAACATCCACAAGTTCCCCAAAGGATATAGAAACATCTTGGTTTAATTCATCTTTTAAATTTGATGAGTCGACAATATGTGTAACGCTGACTGCTTCAGCTGAATAAATAACTTCACCCAGTGGGCTATAATTATAGCTTTCAGCGGACACTGATAAAATCGTAAGATTGAGAGTGATAAGTGTTAGTACTATTAAAAACATTATTTTTTTCAAGAAATATACCTCCCAACTATTTCAATCCCGAATGTGCCATTGTATCTAGCATCTTCGATTGATTGATAATAAAGACCGTGATTGGTACTATTAGCATAATAACTGTAACTGCAGCAGCTGTACCCGTTCTTGCGACACCACCTGCCACAATTTGACTCAAAGCATATGATAAAGGCTTCAAGTTTTCTGTAAAAATATAGTTTCCTCCATCAATACCCCATAACTGTTGGAACAATAAGATGATTAAAGTCAACCAAGCAGGTTTCACTAAAGGCATTACCACATGGAAGAAAGTTTGATATTCATTAGCTCCGTCAATCTTAGCAGCTTCAAGTAACTCATCAGGTATGGTAACCATGAATTGTCTCATTAAAAACAAGCCTAATGTGAATCCCCAAGCAGGAATGATAATAGCCATATGAGTATCGATTAACCCTAACCAACTAACAATCATATAAGTTGGTATTTGGGTAACTACAGTTGAAAACATTAATGAGTAAACAATCAATTGATTGATCAAATGTCTTCCAGGGAATGAATGTTTAGCAAGCGGATAAGCACATAAAGATGCTAAAAATACATGTCCTACTGTCCCGAATAAAGTAATTGTCAAAGTGTTGACAAAGTATCTACTGATTGGAACTTGAGTATTTCCAATCAAATTAAATAAATCAACAAAATTCTCAAATGTTATATTTCTAGGAAACAGTCTTGGTGGAAATACAAATATTTCATCAAGACCTTTAAGTGAATTTGTAATTGTAAATATTAATGGGTAAGCACTAAATAGACCAAATAAAAATAACACAACTAGTAAAGCTATATCTCCACCAACAGAACGGCTTAATCTAACTTTACGATATTTTTTCATTTTCGTTTTCTTTTGACGTATCCAATTAATTTCATCTTGTTTCAAAGCATCGATAAGTAATGTTTTTTCTTCATGGGTTTTTTTTGTTTTTTCCATTTTATGTACCTACCCTCTTAATTATTCTTTGAACAATGAGGTTAGACCCTAACATAAGCACAAACAAAATAGTTGCGATAGCGGATGCATAACCCATCTCAAGACGTGTAGAGTTTGCTGACCCGAAATCTAATAAATGAGTAACTATGGTGTGCCCACTGTATTCCACAGAAGGGAAGCCCAGTAGCGACACCGAAACCATTCCTATACCCAAAGCATTGGTAATCTGCATAACTGCACCAAACATTAATTGCGATTTCATTTGTGGTAATGTAATATACCACAATTCTTGCCAGCGATTTCTTATTCCGTCAACTGCTGCCGCCTCATAAAGCGTTCTATCAACAGTTTGAAGTCCGGCTATAAAAGCCAAGAAAGAAACCCCTAGACTTAACCATAATTGCACAATAATTAAAATAAACAAAGCGTACTTAGGTGTTTCAAGCCATAGTATCGGTGTATTAATTAAATTTAAATCGATTAAGTAGGCATTTAAAATACCATACATATCTGAAGAAAAAATCAATAACCATAATAAATAAGCTGAACCACTAATTGAAGGCGCATAGAATATCAAAACCATGAACCATCTCACTTTAGGTGGAAGCTCATTAATTAACCAAGCAAATACAAACGCCATCAAATATGAAACTGGCCCAGTAATAAAAGCTAAAATCAGTGTGTTTTTCAAAGCTATCAAGAACACATCATCATTTAAAAATAAGTTGATATAGTTTGATAAACCTATAAATTTAGGTAATTGCAACATATCAAATGAAGTAAAACTTAATAGAAAACTCATTAGTACAGGTAGTATTGTAAAAACAGTAAAAACAAGCATAAAAGGAGCAATCATAGAATAATATACTTTATTCTTTTTGATTTGCTTTTTTAAAGAAGGTTTTACAAATTGTTTTTCTGTTTGTAAATTCTTAACTTTCATCCTATACTCCTAATCCAGTCCAAACTCTTCACGTTTTCTTTCTAATTCTCTGTCAATCTTTGTTACATATTCATAAAGATTATCACGAGGATTAGTTCTATCATTTATAGTTGCTCTAAAGGCATTATCAATATAACGACCGATTATATAATCTCCAGGAACCGTTGGAACTCCAACAGTGTTATCTCTTTGTTCACTAAGAATAAGGAAATCTTTCGCTGACCATGGTAAGTTTTCAAAAGCTGATAAATTAGCTGTTGGATATCTAGCAGCGGATCCTAAAATAGCTTCCATACCACGACCATAACTTGTTTGCGCTTCTTCGCCAAGCCACCATTTTAAAAATTCCCAACTCGCTTCTTTTTGTTCAGATTGTTCTAAAATAACTGAACCAGTTACAGTTGAAGTTGATTGATTATAAATCACTCCATCTTTATCATAGCCAGGTAGTGGCGCAAAATCCCATTGACCTTTAATTTCCGGTGCGAACACTGATAAGGTATTGTATAAACTGTAGTTAAAAACGCCTAAAGGCATTTCACCACTTCTAAATCTATTCGCAAAACTTGCCGAAATCTCAAATCCAAAATCTGAGAAAAATGTTGTAAAATCAATAAATGCATTCATCGCATTTTCTTCTAAAAGTAATGTTCTCTTACCATCTTCCTCATATAAAGAACCGCCATTTTGAACTATCATTGCGTACATTAAAGTACTTAAGCTACCTTTAGTATTTGGTAGATAATAATCTAAATACTGTCTTTGTAGACTTGGAACTAGATCGATAACTTCATCCCAACTAGTTGGAACTTCAATATCTAGTTCTTCAACGATATCAGTTCTGACAAAAGTCATTAGAAAATCATGTGTATCTGGCAAAGCATAAACACTATCTCTAAACTCGAATGGCACAACAGCACTCTCATGGAAATTTTGACTGAAGTTCTCAAAATCTGGAAAACTCGTTAAATCCACTACAGCATTTCTAATCCCCCAGTTAACGGGGATATTTTGAGCCACTCCAATAGCTACATCAGGCCCATTACCTGATAGAGTAGCGGGTAAAAGTGCACTAGTAGTTACTAATTTTAGTTCTACATTTATGTTATTTTGCACTGTGAATTGCTCATCAATAATTTGTCTTAATAATTGACTTTGATCTCTACCACTCATAATCCAAACTGTGATTGTTGGTCCTTCTACTTCAACATTACTCTTTAAAGAAGTGTTAGCCCCATAACTACCAAATAGCATTACTAATTCATGCCACAGTTTTTGGAAAAAGTTTGTCGTTGCTTTAGGAAGTGAAACGTCTTCCCCATGGATGTAAAGCAAGTCTACGGCTAAAGGTTGTTCAGAAATTGAGGTTACCCAAGTTCCTAACGCAGAGATATTATCATCTAGTTCATTTAGGCCGATTTGGATGTTTTTTTCTGATTGTTTAAATTTATTTAATTGATAGAGAACTCGATCAAGTGTCGCTATCAAAGAACTACTTTTTTTATTAATTGTTTGCATTTCAGCTTTAGCATTCTCGATAAAAGATATTGAATTAGTTATATAGTCACTTAACTCTGGTATTCTTTGATGAAACATATAATCTTGATACTGATCAGGATTCGTTCCAGCAATCATTACAACTTGTCTATAGATTTGATTCAACATTTGAATAGCATACTCTATTTCTTTAACAACATGATTATAAATACCAAGTGTAGCTTGTAAACTAATTTCATTGGTTCCTTTTTCTAGATAGAACCAATATGCCTCTTCTCCGTCTCCTATGGTTACATTTTGCCAATCACTATCATAATTAAAACTTACGTTTCTAGCTTCTGCAAAAGGTACTTCTCCATTAATTTTAAGGATTCTTGAACTAACGATATTTTGTTTATAGTTTTGATTAATTTTAAAAGTAATTTTATACAGGCCACTCTCAGGCGCTTCTACTTGCCAACTAATCCAATCGCCAGCTATTCTCCATGTATTTCCCCCAATAGTGTTATATCTCATAATAAATTTTTCATAAGGATCAATTTTGTAAGAACTCCAGTTAGCTGCAGGAGATAAAATTGCAGTTGATTTCTCATACGAGTTTTCCCCCTGAACTTTATAGTAACCATCACTAGAAAACACATCTGAAGTTATTTTTTCATATCCTGATTGAATATTTTCCTGATAAAAATCTGCGTAACTTTTATCAACTTTATCTTGAAAAAGAGTTATTTCAGAAATCAAAACTGGTTCTCTATCTTGAATAAATGAGATTTCATTCAATCCATCTTCAAAATAGAAATAATATGATTTACCGCCATAATATCCAACATTATCAGCGATAGTTTCTTCATTCCACATAATCTTTTCAACTTGTTTAGGTTTAATATCATGATTTCCTGTTACTCTTCTTGACGCAACATCAAACTCATCTTCCCAAATCCTTGATAAAACAAAGTTTTCAGCTTCTACAAAAGGATATTCTCCATTTATTTTAATCCCTCGAGAAATCTCTGAACTTCTTCCTTCAGTAGCTACATATCTAATTTTAATATTATAATACCCAGCTTCTTCGACATTGAAACTCCAAGTAATATCAACAGTTTCAGGGATATATAGTCCATTTTCCCCTTCAAAAGCTCGCTCTTCTACACTTTCAATATTTAGAATATTTTCTATTTTTGAATAGTCTTTCGCATTAATGATTATTTCTTTTGTTGGAAAAACCGCTGAATCGCCTTCAAAATATTCTTGATAATCATAAACGCTAGAATCTACAATGGAATAATCCAATCCAGTATAAGCACTTACAACTGGTTTTTCTTTATTTACGCCAAAAAGTAGCGCTATACTAAGCACTAAAAGAATTAATATATTGGCAATAATTATAAATCTTTTTTTCATTGTCATCTCCTCAAATCTCTCATCAGTTAGTAATATCAAGAGGTTCATGGTTTTCAGGAACCAATTTCAAATAAGTTTTTTTAATCAATTTATGATAGACATAAAAAATTAAAGAAAACCAAATAAAAACTAAAATTAACGGAAATACATAAAACAAAAATATTGATACAATAATTCCGAAAATTAAAAATAAAGCTGGCACAGGCACTAGTTGTACCAAAATAAATGAATACTTGATTATTTTTTTAATACTTAAGTGTGGATAGTATACGAAGACAAACGCCGAATTGATTGTCGCAAAAATCATCACTATCGTTAATACTAAGAACAAATAATAAAGTACTTGATAAATGACTAGGTTTTGTTCTTGAATAACAATATTAAAGAACAAAACATCAAAAATAAAGAGCGCTAAAAATATTGAATAAAATATCGATATCTTTAAAGCTTTAAAAAAGTGTTTTTTAAGGTTTATTACCCACCTTTTAACGATCGAAAAATCGATGCCTTCATCTAATGCTTTAATCGCTAAAACCAAGGTAATAAAAGCTAACATGTAACTAAAAACACCCAGCCCTAAAATAAAAGTAAGGATGAAAAAAATATTGAATATTACAAGATTATAGACAAAATCAAAAACTCTAAAAATAGTACTATTATAAAATTTCTCTAATTTCATGTAACTCCTTCTTTTTTTATTAGGCATGGGAATAAGTTGGGAAAAACCCAACTTATTCCTTCAAAAAGCCTAATTAAATTATTAATCTAATTCTACAAAGCTAATAGATACTGTAGTAGGATCGATAGCTGTAGTTAAATCTGTAACAGTTCTATGGTCGCCAGCATAAATACCTGTGCCCATATCAAATAGAATTTGGTTACCAACAACATCTCTATAAGATGCGCCAGTAGTTAAGCCTGTTGCATATTGACTAGCAAAGATTAAAATGTCGCCAGTTTCAACTAAGCTTGAGATATATGAAACATAAATATTCGCTCCATAAGCCCAAGACGTATCAACTTTTGTCCAACCATCTGCTTGAGTCCATTTGTTACTCCAACGGTCAGCGATAAATTTAATATTCATGTTAGAATCTAATAAAATAGCTGTACCACCTGCAAATAGTTTGTCAGTTTCTTGAAGTTGAGAAATACCTTCAACTCCAGTTACAACAACAACACCTTCAATCCAAGTAGCACCAATATCATTACCGCCAGTAGGACTAATATATTCTAACCAACTTGCAAAATCAAATTCTTTATAATCCAACATAGCTTTACCAAGTTTTAGAACTGATGTAGCTTCTTTAATGGTAATAACTACTGTTGTAGGATCAACAGCTGTAGTTAAATCAACAGCTCTATGGTCTGTAGCTACAGTACCTAAATCTTTGATAACTGCATTACCAAGATAATTTCTGTAAGTTCCTGCAGGTAATCCAGTTGAGTATTGACTTGCAAGAATTAAGATATCTCCTTCAGCTAGATAAGGTTTAAAGTATGAAGCTTTTAGTTTTTCTCCATATGGCCATCCTGCAGCATTTGTTGTCCAACCATCTGTTGCATTCCATTCATGTCCCCAACGGTCAGCGATATACTTGATATTCATTTCGCTATCAACTAATACACCATAACCACCAGCAAAGATTATAGCAGTATCATCTAAAGCAGTGATACCATAAGCGCCTTCAACCATAATAATTGCAGGAATATTAGCCGCTCCAACATCATTACTACCAGCTGGGTCTATGTAATTCATCCAAGCATCAAATTCAAATGACACTAAAGGTAAATCGTTGATACCAAGAGATATAGTCTTTGTAGTTACTTTTTCTCTGATTATTAGATCAACAGTAGTAGGGTCAATTGCTTGTGTTAAATCAACATCTCTATGATCTGTAGTATTAACTTCAAGATCATATATCAAAGCATTACCAAAGTAGTTTCTCCATGTTCCTTCATCTAAACCAGTTGTATATTGACTAGCAAATAAGATTGTATCTCCTTCTGCTAAATAAGGCCTAAAGTGTGAAACAAAGAAATTAGCTCCAAATGTCCAACCATCTGCATTTGTTGTCCAACCATCTGTTGCATTCCATTCATGTCCCCAACGGTCAACGATGTATTTAATATTATTTTGTGAGTCAAGAACAACAGCGTATCCACCAGCAAACACTTTTGTAGTGTCGTCTAATTCAAGGAAACCTTCTGCGTCATTAACAACTACGAAAGCATCAATCCATTGAGCGCCAACATCACCAGCAGCTACATATCTCATCCAAGATGAAACAATAAATTCTTTAATTGGTAATACATAATTGCCCATAACAACTTCCATAGGAATTACTTCAACAACTAAAGTATGTTCAGCTACTAGAGAATCAAATAAGCTTTCTGAACCAGCAGCATAAACCTTCACAACTACACCATTTATGATGTCTTCATCTGGTAAAACTACTTGAGGGTCAGTAACTTCAATATAGTCAGCTTCGTTGATAGATACATAATATTTTGTAGCTCCAGTAACTGGATCCCAAGATAAAATATTGTCTGTTCTTACAAAGTTTGTTGGAACTTCTAATCTAGCTACTGTGAAACTAACTGGATCACCTAACACTGAAGTTGAAGCAACTTCTTGATCAGCTGTGATAGCTCTTAATTGAACATCATAAACGCCTTCTTCAGCTAGAATAGTTGATAAGTCTAATTCATAAGTAACTGTATCTTCTGCTAAAGTACCAACAGCTTGAGCCATTAATACTCCGTTATAATATAAATCATATGATGCAGCTTTACTATCAGCAGTCCATGATAATATATTACCAGTTATTGTAATGTTTGGTCTAGCGATTTTAGCTGCTTTATCCACGATTGTAGCCACATAATCTGAAGTAATAGCTAAGTCAGCAAAATAAGTATCTGTAAAAGTAGTTGCATCAAAACCTAAAGTTTCTGGATTTGCTGGAGCTGGATCAGCATTAATATCAACAATCGCTCCACCACCAGGATAAGCTGTGTTCCAAACTAATGATATAGCAAGATTACGAGCTTCTGCAGTAACTCCAGTTGTTGGGAATATAATGAAATATCCGTCTTCTGGAACATCATCAAGTATGTTAGCTAATAATCCATGAACTGTAGTATTGTCGTATACTGTAACATCCCAATTAGTGATTTGAGCTCCATAAAGGAAAGTACCATCAGCGTGAACTTCAGCAGCTGCACCAACACCTAAACGAGCTAATACAAATTCACCAGTTGCATCAAAAATCATAACAACACCATTGTTAAACCAAGGAACTCCTAGGTTTTTAGCTAAGTTAGTGAATGAATCTTTAACTTGCGCATCATCTAAGAAAGCTTCGTACATATCATCATTATATAGGTATACTTTTCCAGAACCTTGTCTGAATCCAGCGCCACCTAAAGCAGGATCATGAATTAAAGCTTTTTTGTCATTTGTTATAACTTCAACATTAGAAGTAACGCCAGTAACAGTAATTGTAGCTGTTTCTCCATTAACTTTTAAAGTTGAAACTTCTTGCACTTCTTTTATAAGTAAACTAACTTCTACAAAACCATTAATATAGTTCATATTTGAATTATCACCAAGATAGTCATAATCATAGAACGCTTTAACTGCTTTGTCTAAAACTTCATTATTTAAACCAGTAGGATATATTAATAAGTATCCATCGCTAGGAACAGTAATTCCGTCTAGTAGATGTGTGCTATCAAACGCAACAGGAACAGATTCACCTTTGCTATTTAATTCTAAGTAAGTACCGTTTGCCATACGTAAAGTTTGGATTTGATAGTATTCGTTTAAGACAACAATAATTCCTTCGGTTAAAACTGGTTTTTCAGTTAAGTTATTAAAGAAATCTGCTTCATAAATGATTCCACGATCAGTTTGATCAAACGGACCAAATTGAACTAAGTCAGGATTCATTTCAAGTCTTTGTTCTACTCCCATAACTCTTGAGTATACTGTATCTGATTCGCCATAAAGTTCAACATAATCTGGTGATTGAACAGCAACTTTAATTAAGTTATAAGCTGTATCAGTGTGTCCATTAGCTGTTACTTGATATTCAACAACAAAGTAAACACCATTATTTTCAGGAACTAGAACTTGTTCTAAAGTAACTTCATTAGCACTTAACAACCATGGTTCTTCAACTAAGTCTGCCCATTTTGGATCCGTGATAGGTAATGATGTATGAACATCATAAACTATTTGAGATGTTTGGTAACGATATAACTTATAAGTAACATCATCTGTAATATCATTTCCTAAACCGTCATTAGCTACAATACCTGTTAATGGATTAAATGGATTTTCTGTAGAATAATTATCTAAGTATACAGTTTGATGATAACGATCTTTCCATACTCCACCAGAAGCAACATATCTAATGCTTGGTACGGTGATAATAGGGAATGGATTTTCTGCATCAAAACTTGATCTAACAGTTTCGTCACTTAACTCAGGGTCTAAAATTTCTAATTTTCTTCCAAGAGCATAATCCATAATTTCATCGCCATTTTCATCTGAGTTCATAATGTAATTAGCACCCATAGATCTAGGCATATCTGGAGTATTAGACTTAGGTACTAAAACATCTTCTTCAATAGCTGCATCAGTCCAATTTAAGAAAATAAAGACATGACCATCTTCTGGAACCCATTGATTGATGTTAGCCATCATCATACCCATTTCACCTGATCCATATCTTGCGTTAGTCATAGGTATAGTTTGATCACCAACAATAACAGACCATGAACGATTTGAACCTGTTGACCAATCTTCAGCCAAAACAGATTGTAATTCACCTTCTGAATCTAAGTAAGCTTCACCACTGTTCCAATGTCTTACATAAACGATTTCATCTTCTGCGTCAGTTACAGCAATAATACTCCAACCAACTCCTGAACCTAATCTTTCTGGAGCATACTCAAGTACCCACTCTAAATAATCTTTAGAAAGAACATTAACATATGAACCATTGTAAGCACTGTTATAACCAGTAGCTGTATTTCCGTTCATTATTTGAGGATTATAAAGAGCTTGGTAACGAATGATTTCACCTTCAAAAGATGTCATTTCAGCACGTGTATAGCTTTCCTCAACAACAATCGTACGGCTAATTGGTGCACTAGTATTACCAGCACTATCTGATAAAACTATTTTAATAGTATATGTTCCAGGAACATCTTTATTATAATCACTATAATCAGTAACAGTGAAAGTAACATTAGTTCCATCTACATTATCTACACCAGTTAAACCTTTGGTTAGTTCAACAACTTCCCCAGCTAAATGTGTTACAGTTGAAATAGAACCTGTTAACATTGGAGCTAAGATATCATCTCTAACCACTACATTAAGTGTCGCAGTTGTAAAATTACCTGCTTCATCAGTCACTTTGATTGTTACAGTGTAAGTGCCTTCAACGCTAGCGTCAAAGCCTCCCCAATCACTAACTTCAACCTGCAAGTCATCAACTGCTGTTACATCATCGTTTACTGTAACATAACCTGCATAATCAAAACTTGAATCAGTTTGAAGAATAATTGTGTCTTGATTTACAGTCACAACTGGAGCGACTTGGTCACCATCTTCAGTGACAGTTGACGTCTCAGTAGTGCTACCTTGAGTTGTTGTATCATTTGTAGCTGTAG
>Ga0265294_10008144_pt1 | contig 12297 bp, 12 predicted proteins | sample MunlanPumphouse3_FD_192504 | JGI IMG/M metagenome (GOLD analysis project Ga0265294, IMG submission 192504) | Groundwater microbial communities from a municipal landfill in Southern Ontario, Canada - Pumphouse #3 | ecosystem: Environmental > Aquatic > Deep subsurface > Groundwater | place... | reverse complement strand
CCCTTCATATCATCAAATAAACATCTGTCAGCGGTATGCATAAAAATGCATCCGTTGGCCGCATCAGCGTATAGGTATAGTGTTACGGCGCGAATTTGTGCCGCATTCACAGACAGATTTTTGGATTTAAAGTTTAGAGATATTCAGAAACGGCCATGAAGCGAAATGTCCACGGCACTAAAGAGGGAGGTCTACGGTCGAGGTCGCGGTGATCCTGTTTTGGTGAAAAGTGCAGTTGATGATTTGAGGGCAGTAAATTTCAGAGATTTGGTTTTGCTTCGTTCAGCTGACATGGGATCACTCGCCTTCGTTTTTGGATATTGCGGGCAAGGATACCCCTGTTCCAAGATAAAGTCAACCCTAAGTACAAAATTGACCGATGGAATAATGAGTGTTACTATAATTAGTAATTTACTAAATTACTGGAAAGAGAGATGCATACGATGAAAATACCAAAAACATTAAAACATAAACCGGTCATTGTAACTGAAGACTATGAAAATATTGACGGGCGCAAGGCGTATAACACAGATGCGAAGGGGCTTTCCTTAGGTTTGGCTCAATGGAATGACAGAGGGAAGATAGATATTTCCGCCAAAGTCTGGAGGTACACCGGTGAAAAGTGGTCCCGCCAATCCGAAGAGCTTCCTATGCACCGTGTTCTTGACCTGGCGATCCTTACATGCAGGAGCTACCTTTATTTTCAAAACGCATACCGTTATCCGAAACTATATGACCCTGACAACCCTATGATCGACCGTGTGGGATTACAGGGTGATGCGATGACGATCGAAGTGTGTAAAGACAACCCGATGATCGATGAGGATATTCAATTGTTTTCACAGGCATTGAGCCAGGATGGGGAAATAATCGGTGAAAGGCTGTCCGTTCTGTCCCGTCTGCTCAAGGAAGCAGGTTATTGATCATTTGGTTATAAGGTCGTGTTGTTCTATACAAGGTAGGTGTCGCTCATTTTTTCTAGCATTTTATGCAGTTCATCATGTTTTCCGAGGCCTACAATTTTTTCTTCAAGATCTTCAAACTGATAATTTAGTCCGTCCTGAATTTCCTCTGTAAGAAGTCTGTCCGCAAGAGGGAAGAGGACTTCATTTTCTTTGAGGATGTGTTCATTCAGCAGGTCTATGTAGGCATGTATGTAATTGGTAAGTTCCATGGGATCGGACGCTCCTCCGCTTCCATAGTTCAGCAGTGCCCGATTTATGCTGCGGATGTACTCCCTTCCCAGGACGTGCTCGGCAAGCATTTCGCCTATCGGTCCGCCATCTTTTGATACCCCTGCATCTTCAAGTGCAGGAAACAGGATCTCTTCTTCTTTCGCGTGGTGACATCGATCAACGAAAACTTTGAGGAAGTCTATCATGTTGTCGAGGTACTGACGCTGAACGCTCCGACCGGCCCGTATCCTGAAAGACATAGCCTCCATTATCTGTATCATAAGCTTTACTGCCTGATGTTCTTGTCTGAGTGTATCAGTCGCCTTCATGAAATTCCCCCCAGTTTTAAAAATTGTTCAACATTACCGTTACGATTGTAACCGAGAAATGTTGAGCTGTATATCCTTTTGAGGGGTTATAAAGAAATTTAGGAATGAATGAATTTATACTGCAGTCAAATGTTAGAGATGATCAACTGACACAATAGATAATTACGTTCGATCTGTTAATTTTTAAAAGCAATCAAACGTAGCGAACTCTACGAGTTTCGATTGTCAGAGATGATATTGATGTCAGATGAATTCGAAGCTATCAGCATCAAACCCTTATTAAGATGTTTTGTCATTGCTTCTCTCGCCTTTACAGGCTTTCTTTGCAGAATACAGTTGATTATTTCTTCTTGATCCTGGATAAGTTCTGATATGTCAACAGGAGACATATCATCAAATTTCGACCTTTGAGCTGCAATTTCTGCTTGGATCGAAGAAAGAAGCCTTACAACAAAAGAGTTTTTGGCAAGCTTTACTATGGTGTCATGAAATAAATAATGTACTCTATCCTGTTCCTGCATAGTGTCACTTTTGCTTTTTTGTCCAAGGATCAGGATATGCTTAAGTTCCTCCATCTCATCATCAGTAGCTCTTTCAGCGGCCCAATAAGCGCTTTGTGCTTCTAAAAGCGCCCTGATCTCAGTAATTTCAAACAGGGTTGCATCTCTATATCCGTCTTCGATCAATTCAGATGAAAGAATGTACCTAATGGCATCTTTAGAAAGAAACGTCCCCTGACCCGGTCTTGATTCAAGTATGTTCATGTTATTGAGAGTTTTTATTGCCTCTCTTACTGAATTTCTGCTTACAGAAAAAGAGTCAGCCAACTCATTTTCGCTGGGCATTCTCTCGCCGGGTTTCCAAAGCCCCTTTTTAATTGCCGTTATTATTTCGCATAGAATCGTTTGTGAAAGAGTTTTTCTCATAACGGGCCTTAGCAATGTTATTTCTCCTCTCAAAGTTGTACCTTTATCACTATCATTTTAAACGCCATCTTTAGTTTATGACAACATTTATATGTAAAAAATAAATGATACGGCATAATCAGAAAATTCAGAAACAGTTATTGACATATTAAAAACAGATGCTTATTATAATTGTAGGATATTTAAACAGGTCTACTTAGACTTAGATTTGACTATTTTATCTTGTTAAACTATTGCTGTAAATAATGCAAAGGGGAGGACGAAACAGTTTTTTCCGATACTCAAAATAAGTATTAAGGAGGTAGAAGATATGCCGTGTAAACTTATCAACGCAGATATGGTAAAAGAGCTGCTGACTATGAAAGATACCGTGGCAGCGTGTGAAGAAGCCTTTGACGGATGGGGCAGGGGAGAAGTTATTTGTCCCACCAAGATCACATTGGAACTTGGTGAAGATGCAGAATGGCCGCCCTATAAAAATGGCCTTAATGCAATGCCGGCCTATATCCACAGTAAGAAAAGCGCAGGGATCAAATGTGTGGGTGGATCTTTGAACAATCCATCTTGGGGACTGCCATACATAATTGCCCTTATTCTGTTGTTTGACCCTGAAACAGGGATCTTCAGATGTATTGTTGACGGCGAACAGATAACAAACTACAGGACCGGGGCACAGGCTGCTGTTGCTGCAAAATACCTGTCGGGCAAAAAGAAAATAAAAATGGGCATTTATGGAGCAGGAGCACAGGGCAGAACACAGCTTATGGCCTTTGCAGAGGTCTTCGATATCGAGAAAGTCTTCATTTATGACATTAACCCGGAAGCTGTGACAAAATATATTGATGAAATGTCAAAGGTGGTCAAGACAGAAATTTGTGAGGCCGGATCGGCGGAAGATGTACCCAAAGAAGCAGATATAGTTGTTTCCGTTACACACGGAAGGAACAAATTCATCAAAAATTCCTGGATCAAACCCGGCCAGATAGTTTTTCCTATGGGTTCATTTACCGAGTGCGAAGATGAGCTTCTTCTGAGTGCAGACAGGGTCTTTGTTGATTCTGTCGGACAGACAATGCACAGAGGTGCGCTGAAAAGCGTAGTTGATCAGGGGAAATTTAAGCAGGAGATGATTACGGGGACTATTGGAGAAGTTGTCTGCGGAAAGATAGACGGAAGGATCAGGGACAACGAAAAAATAGTATGCATTCCTATCGGTACCGGAGCAATGGATGTTGCTGTGGCAACTGCAGTTTTTGAAAAAGCAACGAAACTTGATATGTTTGACCATTATGTTTTTAATAAAGATGTCGAAGTAGAGCCCAAGCGCTAATTTTATGTTTTTGGCCTGTCAGTTTTTTGCAAAAAGGATTGACAGGCCTTTACTATATTATTTTTTAAATAAAATGAAAGAGGTGAAGCGAAATGACAAAGTTTAAGTTTAGGATACCGCACACTTATATACTGATTTCTTTTTTGATCATTCTTGCCGCAATAGGAACATACACCGTTCCTGCGGGCGAGTTCGAGCGGATGAAAGATGAAAAGACAGGCCGTACACTGGTCGTGCCCGGCACTTTCCACAGCGTTGAACAAAAGCCGATAAGTGTTTTTGATACTTTTATGTCTTTGCCTAAGGGCCTGGATGCAGCAAGCGAAATTATATTTTTTGTTTTGATGGTTGGTGCGGTCTTTCAGGTGATCAATGCTACAGGTACGATCAACCGATCTATAAACAGATCGGTTGAAAAGCTGAAAGGCAGAGAGCATATTTTAGTTCCTGCGACAATGCTTGTGATCGCGGCCGGCGGAGCAACGTTCGGAATGGCGGAGGAATCTTTGGTGTTTATCCCGCTTGCAGTTGCAATGGCAAAGGGAGTTGGATACGACGCTGTTGTTGGTGTTGCTATGATATATTTGGGTGCTTATGTCGGATATACTGCCGGACCGATGAATCCCTTCAATACCGGGATCGCTCAGGGAATTGCTGAACTTCCGCTTTTCTCCGGTATGGGCTTCCGTTTTGGGTGTATGGCTTTGTTCTATGTATTAGTTTGGTGGTGGATAATGCGCTATGCAAAAAAAATAAAGGCAGACCCCACTAAAAGCGTAGTGTATGGACTTGGTCTGGCTGCTTCTAAGGAAGATATAATCTTTAACTCTGAGGACAAACTTTCCGGAAAAGATATGGCGATACTGGGAGTAGTACTGATCGGATTTGCATTCCTTGCTTGGGGAGTCATCGAAAAAGGCTATTATCTGCAGGAAATAATAACTATCTTTATCATGATGGGCATTTGCTGCGGGTTGATAGGACGTCTTAAGGTTGATGAAATTGCTGAGAATTTTGTCCTTGGAGCAAAGGACATGGTCTTTGCTGCAATTTGCATAGGCCTTGCAAGAGCTATTGTTGTAATACTCGGTGAAGGAAATATTATGGATTCTGTCATAAATGGCCTAGCGACTATAGTGAGTTGGTTGCCTGCAAGCCTTTCTGCGATAGGTATGCTTTTGGTACAGACCGCGCTTAACTTTATTTTTGCATCAGGTTCGGGCCAGGCTGCAACGACCATGCCTATCCTTGCGCCTTTAGGCGACATTCTCGGAGTTACAAGGCAGGTATCTGTGCTGGCATTCCAGTTCGGTGACGGTATAACCAATGCTATCTCGCCGATACAGCCTGTGCTTATGGCGGCAATAGGGCTTGCAGGAGTGCCTTATGAAAAATGGGCGAAATTCGTGTGGCCGTTGATGGTAATGTGGAGTGTTCTTGCAGCAGGTATCCTGATCTTTGCGACAGTTATAAACCTGGGTCCGTTCTAAAAATCAAACAGATCGGATTTGATTGGGCCGATCTCATAAGAATAATTCTCAAATGGCTCCCCGTACAATGAGGTCTGTCCGGGGAGCCAATTTTAAACAGGACTCGGGAGGTGCTTAAGATGAAAGTTGCAGTACTTGGATGCGGGAACGGTGCTCATGCAATTGCAGGAGATATGGCTCTTCGCGGACATGAGGTAAGTATTTGGGAAAATCCTTCTTTTGCCTCAAATTTGGACCACATTATAAAAAACAATAAAAGTATAGAGTTAAAAGGTGAGGTCAACGGGATCGCAAGGCTTTCTGCAGTATCATCAAATCCTGAAGATGTGATCTGTGGTGCTGATATAATTTACTGCGTAATGCCTTCGTTTGGTCAGGAATCTGCTTTTGATTATATTTCTCCGTTTGTCGAAGCCGGACAAAAAATATTAATAATGCCTGGCAATTTTGGGTCTGTCTCCTTATACATGAAATTAAAAGAAAGAGGCATAGCCGATAAGGTCCTGATAGCGGAATCTGATACTATTCCTTATGCTACCCGCCTTCAGGAAGATAAAAGCTCTCTTGTTTTTGGTGTCAAAGAAAGCATGTGGATCTCAGCCATACCGGGAAAGAGGACATCCGAGCTGATCGAGGGACTAAAGAATGTTTTCCCGATAGGGCTTAATCTCTTGCCTGATGTGATATCCGTAGCGCTTGCAAATACAAACATGATACTTCACTGTCCTACTATGATCATGAATGCCGGCAGAATAGAAAACGGGCAGAGATTCCGTTTTTACAACGACGGCATGACAGGATCAGTATGCAAGGTCATGGAAATGATGGACTCTGAACGCCTGGCAGTCGGCAAAGCCTGGGGATATGACCTTATCTCGGAATACGATGATGCCATTTCAAACTATAATCTTGACAGGAGCAAATACAGCAGCCTACATGACATATTTGTTGACCATCCGGTGTATGGAAACCATGGGGCAGATTCTCCTGCTTTAATGACCTTCAGATATTTGTCAGAGGATGTCCCATATCTTTTGGTGCCGCTTTCAGATATGGCCATGCTGGCAAATATCCCTGTCCCTACGATCGATTCTGTCATACAGCTCGCTCAGGTTATCAACGGGACTGATTACAGGAAGAACGGAAGAGGGATAGATGCTTTAGGGCTGAGAGGACTTTCGTTAAATGAGATCAAAAAAATAGTTTCAGGTTAAAGCTGCTGCATGGTGTCTGACAATAGATTTTTTAGATTCTGAACAGACATGACAGTACAGAAATTTGCATGAAGAAGGTGTTATAAAATGGCAACGGCGGGAGAATTTACTTTCCGAGATCAGTTGAGTGTTATGGCAAAAGAGAGGCTGGAACCATCTGAAATAGGGGAGATGATCAAATTAACGATAGAAAATGATGCTATTTCATTTACAGCCGGAGAGCCTTCTCCTGACATATACCCGCTTGATGAACTGAAGGAGTCATTTAAGGATGTATTCAATGAAACATCCCTTCTTGCATACTACAAGGATGATTTTGGCCTTATTGAGCTAAGGGATTGGATCGCCGACCGGATGGCCGTTGACGGGATAGCTCCAGAATGGGTCAGCAAGGATAATATTCTTTTGACTAACGGTGCAGGCGAGGCAATACAGCTAGTTTCAGAGGCTCTCATAGATCCTGGCAGCATAGTTCTGGTTGAATCCCCGACATATACAGAATCGTTGCTGACTTTTCGTAAACAGGGAGCACAGTGTATTTCGGTGCCATCTGATGACAACGGCATAGTGCCGGAAGCGCTGGAAAATGTTTTGTCAAAACGCAGAGTTCGTTTTTTATATACAATACCTAACTTTCAAAATCCCAGCGGACGGACTTCTCCCCAAGAAAGAAGGAAAGAGATACTGCGGATCGTTGAAAAGTATAATGTTCCTATATTGGAAGATGATCCTTACCACTACCTGAGTTATGATAAAGTACCTCCCGATTCATACCTTAAACTTGCAGGAGATGACAAAAGAGTCATACATACCAACAGCTTTTCCAAGACAGTAGCGCCTGGGATGCGCTGCGGGTGGGCCGTCATACCGGATCCTCTCATAAGCCAGATGAATGCTCTCAGAGTAAGTGCCGGGCTTACAAGAGCTGCAATAGTACAAAAAGGGCTGCTCAATTATCTTACATCCATTGACTTTAATGAAAGGGTAAACTTCCTGTGTGATACATACAGGATCCGGAGAAATGGAATGATGAAAGCGGTGGCAGAGCATCTTGAGCCTATCGGTATAAAAACAAATTATCCGTCCGGAGGGTTTTTTGTATGGGCGGAAGCTCCGTTTGTTGACGACGTTAAATCTTTTGCCAGATTTGCTGTTACAGAAAAAAAGATCGGAATAATCCCCGGAAGTGCTTTCTTTACACAGGATGAAGCGTATAAAGGCAAAAACAGTTTCCGAATATCTTTTGCCAAGGTATCCCCAGATGTAGCAAAAGAGGGTGCTTTACGCCTGGCCGATGCTTTCAAAAGTTATTCCTCAAATTCTTAATGACCTGTAAATCAAGTCAGATTGCCATAATAACGCTGGGAGGTGTCAACTCTTGGACCTGATAGTTAAAATAATCAACGCAGTAACATGGGAAAGTATGCTTATGATCTTTGTAGGAATGCTTTTGATGTGCCTGGCTATAAAAAAAGATTTCGAGCCGTGTCTTTTGCTCCCAATGGGCTTTGGCACGATTTTGGCAAATCTCCCACTTTCTTCCGCTATTGACCAAATGATAGGGACTGAATTAGTGGAGGGCGGACTTTCGATGTTGTTCAGATTAGGCATATCGACCGAGATATTTCCATTGTTGATATTCATTGCGGTTGGTGCCATGTGTGATTTTGCACCCCTTATTTCCAATCCTAAGGTCTTTTTGTTCGGACTTACCGCCCAGATGGGAATATTCCTGACAATGGGACTTGCGATGATACTGGGGTTCGATGTTTTTGAAGCTGCATCAATAGGTATCATAGGGGCTGCAGATGGGCCAACCTCTATCTATGTTTCGTCGAGATTCGCGCCGCACCTGTTGGGACCTATATCCGTAGCCGCGTATACATACATGGCATTGGTGCCTCTTATTCAGCCGCCTGTAATAATGGCCATCACAACAAAAAAAGAACGAATGATCAAGATGCCTCCTTCTTATAAAGTTGTTACCCAAAGAAGTCTGATAATGTTTCCGATAATAGTGACCATGATAGGCGGAGTGATCGCTCCTGCATCTATATCCTTGCTTGGTTTTTTGATGTTTGGGAATCTTCTTCGTGTCAGTGGTGTAACTGAAAGGTTGTCTCAGGCAGCACAGAACGAGTTGGCCAATATTGTGACAATACTGCTTGGCTTTTCTATCTCGGCAACTATGACTGCTGAAAAGTTTGTCAATATAAGCACGCTGGCAATTATAGGTATGGGACTAGTCGCGTTTGTTCTCGACACGGTCGGGGGAGTCTTTACCGCAAAATTAGTCAATCTGTTTTTGCCAAAAGACAAAAAATTAAATCCGATGATTGGGGCAGCAGGAATTTCAGCCTTCCCAATGTCTGCAAGGACAATACAGAAAATGGGTCAGAAAGCCGACCCTTCGAACTTCCTCCTGATGCATGCTGTAGGTGCCAACGTTGCCGGCCAGATAGGATCAGTCCTGGCAGGGGGTATACTGTTGGCATATCTTGGAGGATAAAAAAAGTGCACTTAGCAAACACGAGCTGCCAAAGGATAATCGGCAGCTCGTGTAAAACTTTTTAGGTATATTCTATAAGATGTTAAGATGCTAATTGTAAGTTGTTTGATGTATGTTCCGCTCCGATAAGTGAATACTGAAACATCAAAAATAGTCTTTGTTTTTCTCTTCAAGCAATTTTATGATACTGTCGCTGTAGGCCTTTGTTCTCAGAAAACCATCTTCATAGCAGTTTTTAATAGTTGCCTTGAAAGACTTCTGTTCAAGTACGTAAAGCTGCCGGACCGAAATTCCTCTCGGTGTGCTTGTTTCAGAAAGTAATCCCGAAATGTTATCAATATGACAAATCGAGAGGTATACACATAGGATGAATAAAAACTTTACCGAAGGAATAATATGGAAACAGCTGCTCTTTTTCGCACTTCCGATTTTTTTCAGCAGTATTTTTCAGCACATATACAACATAGTTGACAGTGCTATCGTAGGTCATTATGTAGGTACTGCTGCCTTTGCTGCGATCAGCTCCGCCGGCTACATCGTCTGCATTGTCATTACCTTCTTTGTCGGGATCTCGACAGGAACGGGCATAATAGTTTCTCATTTCTACGGGGCGAATGATTCCGAAAGCATTCATAAAGCCATCAGGACTACTGTGACACTAAGCTTGGCGGCAGGACTGATCCTTACTTTGATCGGGATCTGGATATCTCCGAACATAGTACATTGGACAAAGACGCCTGAAGAAGTCGTGCCATACTCTATTCCCTACATAAAGATATATTTCCTCGGAACTGTTCCTGTCCTGCTTTACAATTTGGGTTCAGGAGTCTTAAGGGCCTGCGGAGATTCAAAGAGGCCACTTTATTTTTTGATATTGTCAAGTATTTTGAACGTATTCCTGGACGTTGTTTTTGTTGTCTTATTCCGATGGGGAGTAGAGGGAGCGGCTCTGGCTACGATAATATCCCAGACCTTCTCGGCTCTGCTGGTGCTTGGGGCATTGATCTTCAGAAAACCCGTATATAAGATAGATTCGATCCGTTCTCTTTTTGACATTTCGATTTTTAAAAAGATACTGATAGTCGGCGTGCCGGTCGGGCTTCAGTCGACGATAGGCATCCTTGGTCACCTGATAATGAACACTAAGACGAACGAACTCGGCATGGCGGCTATTGCTTCGGTAAATGCGGTTGGGAAAATAAACAACATTGCATGGCTGTCCGTAACCGCAATTGGCCATGCGACGGTCACTTTTGTAGGGCAGAACATAGGCGCCGGAAAAGGTTCAAGAGTGGATACTGGGGTAAAGACAGCGTTGTGGATGTCTGCAGGATACTCTCTGTTGATGTCATTCGTGGTCTATATTTTCCGTAAAGAGCTGATAGCCATTTTCATAACCGACCCAACAACAGTAGAAACTTCACTTACAGTTCTATACCACATTGCTCCTTTTTACATCCTCTTTGCGGTGGCAAACATATATACATGCGCGATTTCCGGGACTGGGAATACCTTCATTCCTATGCTGATAAACATGTTCTGCTACTGCTTTCTAAGGGTCGTACTGATGCTTGTATTTATGCCGATATGGCCGGATGTCCGCCTTGTTGCTCTCTGCTACCCGATTTCATGGGCAGCAGCGCTTGCCGCCAGCTATTTTTACTATCTCTTCAGTAAACGAAAAAACATGCTGGCAAAATGAACTGAATCTCTCCAGCCTAACACCATTTAATTGGATAGGTTGCCGTTTAAGCAGATGATGTATCATCTCTTTTTTCCATTGGACATGCGGATAGAAATGGATTAAATTTAACAGGTTGTGAGCTTGGTTTTGAGAAGCCTTAATTCGAATTTTTTCGGGGTGTTTTTATTTGGTCATTTATGGAGTCCTTTTGCTTTCCCTCTGTTATTTTGCCGGTCTCTTTGTCGGAGAGGTCATGGGCAGGCTTGTCGGTCTGAACGCCAACGTGGGCGGGGTCGGATTTGCGATGCTCTTTCTGCTCCTTCTGTGCAGTTACTCTGAGACTGTGAAGAAGAACATTTGTAACGAGGGTCTTTGCTCCGGACTCAGGTTCTGGCAGAATATGTATATTCCTGTCGTAATAGCTATGTCGGCATCTCAGGATGTTGTTAAGGCTGTAAGGAGCGGATGGCTTGCCATTCTCTGCGGAATTACCCTCACTGTGCTGAGTCTCTGCCTTATACCTTTAGTCAGCAGAATATCCTCCTCGAAGGCGAAGGCAGAAGAGGGGGACAGGGACTGATGGAACTTGCAGACATCCTTGAAAAGCTCCTGATAAAGAATTCTCTTGTTACAGCCTTTGCCGTTGTTGGTATAGTGATCTTTGCCTCCTACTCCCTTTCAAAATATTTTACAAAGGGAAGACTCAACGGATCTTCGATCGCCATACTTTTTGGCCTTCTGATGGCATATGTAGGTGGTCGTCTTACGGGGGGGAGCAAAGGCATTTCTGATCTTCCGGTCTTTGCCGGAATAGGGCTGCTGGGTGGTTCGATGATGAGGGACTTTACTATCGTGGCAACAGCTTTTGGCGCTGATTTCAACGAATTGAGGAGATCGGGCCTGGCAGGTATTGTCTCGCTTGTTCTCGGGGTCCTTTTTTCCTTCACCATAGGAGCGATCTTCGCCCGGTTTGGCGGTTATACCTCAGCAGAAGACATCACAACTATCGGAGCGGGGGCTGTTACCTTTGTAGTAGGGCCAATAACAGGAACTGCTCTCGGTGTCGATTCTTCCGTTATAGCTCTTTCTATCGGGATCGGCGTGGTCAAGTCGATAGCTGTAATGGTCATAACTCCCCTTGTATCAAAGGTTATCAGGATAGATACTCCAAGGGAAGCGATCATCTTCGGAGGACTTCTGGGAACGACAAGCGGAACTTCTGCTGCAATGGCTGCCATTGATCCTGCACTGGTACCATATGCGGCGATGACGTCCACCTTTTATACCGGCCTGGGCTGCCTTGTCTGCCCGTCTGCGCTTTATTTTGCAGTAGCAGCTATCGTCTAAATAACTTATATTATTTTTTATTCTTTATGGGGAGGTCATTTAATGGCTAAGTATAATTTTGATGAATATATCGAGCGACGCAACACAAGTTCGATGAAATGGGATCTTATGGAAGAACGTTTCGGGGATCCTGACCTGTTGCCATACTGGGTGGCGGACATGGATTTCAAATCACCGCCTGAGGTAATAGAGGCGATAGAGGAGAAACTGAAGCACGGGGTACTTGGCTATCCCATAGTCAAGGAGAGCCTGATCGAATCGATAGTGAACTGGGAAAAGGTCCGTCACGGATG
>Ga0265294_10008143_pt1 | contig 12297 bp, 15 predicted proteins | sample MunlanPumphouse3_FD_192504 | JGI IMG/M metagenome (GOLD analysis project Ga0265294, IMG submission 192504) | Groundwater microbial communities from a municipal landfill in Southern Ontario, Canada - Pumphouse #3 | ecosystem: Environmental > Aquatic > Deep subsurface > Groundwater | place... | reverse complement strand
CACTTGGATGGATTGGTAATGATAATACTTGAGATGCTAAAAGTTTAGCTATTTCACAATCATCTTGAAATCCAAGATTTTTATAAGATTCTTGTGCTGGAATAGTAATTGGATAATACATTTCAGACCCAATTCCTTTTTTACTTAATTCTTCTTTTAATTGATTTCTATCCATACCAAATATTTGAGGAATTATTTTTAGAGTATATTGATGATAAACATGTTCTATATTACCGAGCGACATTGGTAATATCAAACCTGGTACAAGCCCTAAATTTTCATTATAATATATAGCGTTTTCTTGTCTTTTCTTATTAAATTCAGATAATTTTTTTAGTTGACAAATTCCAATTGCAGCTTCGATATCAGTCATTTGATAATTATATCCTAATAATCTGCTATAATATCTATATTCTTGTCCATGATTACGAATCATTTTAACCATTTTAGTTATATGTTCATCGTTAGTAGTAACCATACCACCTTCGCCTGTTACCATATTCTTAGTAGCATAAAATGAAAAACAACCTATACCAAAAGAACCAACTTTTTGATTATTAAATGTAGCCCCATGAGCCTGTGCACAATCTTCTATAAGTCTTAGATTATATTTTTTACAAAGTTTTTCAATTTCAGTCATATTACAAGGTTGACCAAATAAATGCACAATTAATATAGCTTTAGTTTTTGATGTTATTTTATTTTCAACAGCAGGAATAGAAATATTATAGTTATAAAAATCAATATCTACAAATACTGGAGTTGCTCCAGTGAATAATATAGCATCTCCTGTAGAAGAAAAACTAAACGGTGTAGTTATTACTTCATCCCCAATACCAATATTACAAGCAAGTAAAGCACAATGTAAAGCTGCAGTACCAGAACTTACTGCTACAGCATCACTTACTCCTATATAATCTGCAAATTTTTCTTCAAACTCATCTACTTTTTTATTCTTAGCAATAATTCCTGATCTTAAAACTTCCTCCACTGCTTTAATTTCTTCTTCTCCGATAATTGGTTTTGCTATTGGTATCAAATTACAATCCCCTTTCAATATATTTAAAATATATTTCTTCTAATTGATTTGTTGTGTTCTTAATATCAAATTTTTCTTTAAATATATCATAATGATTCAAAGAATTTAATAATAACTCATCATTCAATAATAAATTAGAAATAATATTGATTAATTCTTGATTATTATAATTTTTAGATTTATTATTATCTAATAATGCTTCATATGAAATATCATCTGCTATTAATTTTGAAAAACCATTAGCACCCATACCAAATACAGGAATTTTACAAGCTAATGCTTCTAAAGATGCTCTTCCTATACCTAAAAACAAATCAGCTAAACTTAAATAATCTACAATATTAAATTGTCTTCCAACTATTTGAATATTTAAATTTTCGTTTGACAGATTTTTACTTTTTTGTAGAATATTATTATAATAAATTCCATCACCAACTATAATAACATTTAACCCCTTTATTATATTAGCTATTTCAGGAGAACAATCTAAAAATTGTAGAATTGTTTTTTCTTTATTATCTTCAAATCTACTAACAATAGTTATTGTTTTCCAATCAAAATTTATATTTAAACTATTAGCTAATTCTAAATTTAATTTTGTTGGTTTAAATTTTTCTAAATCTAAACCATTATGAATAACTTCCACTTTTTCAGGAGTTGCACAACATTTATCTAAGATATTTTTTACTTCATTACTTACAGCAATTATTCTAGACACTTTATTAGTTACTTTAAAACCTAATGGAGATCTATCTACTCCATAATCATATGACCCATGCATAGTTATAAAAAATGGAATATTTAACTTTTCAGCAACTTCATATCCCCTAAAAATAGCAGTAAAAGGATGTGAATGAATTATATCTGGATTAAAACCTTCAATATCCTTAAATTTATCTTCAGACCAAAATTTAAATAGAAAATTATTATTCTTATCTTCTATACTTTCTAAAAATTTTGGTATAATAGCATTAGCAGTTAATAAAATTTTATGACCTCTTTTTAATAATTCATTAACTTGAGTTAAAACATGTGTTTCTAAACCACCGCCAGCTTCAAGACGGTCTGCATAGATTAGTATATTCATAATAATTTCCTTTCTAAATTATTTATATTATAGTTTACAGAATAGTATTCTGTAAACTATAATATTTTTATGGCTCATAAATCTCATAAATATCTCTAATATCTTCTTCGTCTTCATCATCTTCGTTATCTTCACTATTATATCCAGTAAGCATACCCAAAAAATAAAATATATTATTACCATGTTCTATTAATAGATCTGCTTTTATATGAATAGGATTATCTTTTTCAGTTTGATTGATTAGAAAGAATGGGTTATCGCTAGTTTCTTCTATTTCATCAAACCAATTTTCTAAAAAACCATTACCAAGATATTCCCAAGCAAAATCGCTATCAAATTCTTGTTCACCAGTATAACATACTTCGCTTACAGCACCACCATCATAACAAAAAGCTAGTCTTTTAAATTTTTTAGTTCCTAATACTTCTGCTACTTTAGCTTGTATCAATGGATTACTACAATATCCACCTAATAATACATATTTTACAGTTTTAATATCCAATATTTTATTGATTTCTTCTATTGAACGTTTTTTAAACAAATAATCTTTATTAATAGACATTAATTTTCCCCCTAATTTTTAGTAAGATTTATCTATTAGATTCTAATAAATCTAAAAGTTCTCCCCATTCATCATCATTTAAAGTAATACCTTTTCCCATTGCTCCTGTTTCTATATTCCATTTTCTTATATCAAGTTTAGCTTCTTTAGCATTTCCCCATTTTATTAAATTGACAACTGTCTGCCAACCTGATTTAGCTTCACCAAGCTTTCCTAATTCTTGAACTATCTCATATTTTAAATCTTTTTTCTCTTTTTTTTCTGACATATGATTTCTCCTTTTAATTTAATAATATATTGCGCTGATGGGTCATATTAATTAACCAAGTTACATAAAAAATTTCATCTATACCATTATTTCTTACTGTTTGAACTAATAACACATTTCCATTAAAATTCTTAATAAAACACATATAATTCATATAAGCACTTATAAATTCAGGATCAATTAAAGTTTTAATTATTAATTCTTCAGTTATTATCTCCATTGGTTTTCTCCTATTTTTGATTACTTCAATTCAATAACCTTATATCCTAAATTAATTTCAATCCATTTCGCTACTAAAAATCTATGACAAAAACCATCTTCATAGCATAATAAAACAGAATCTTTTAAATCCTCATATACTTTTAATGGGTTAAGTTTGTTAAGTACCTCTTTATTGAATCGTTCAGTATATAATTTTTGATCTTTTTTCCATTGATATTCATACCATATATCATGAGTAGGAGCTAACGCTTTATACTCTTCCCCAAGCCAAAAATTTGGGGAATATAAAGCAATAGATACTCCATTATCCCCTTTAAAATTATGGAATCTTGCGGTATACATAATATCCCCCTATTTCTTAATATATTGTCCTGTACCTAAATTTGGTAATTCTCCACAAAAATCATATAAAAACGCATTATTCATTTTAATCAATTTTCTAAAACTAAAATAAGCTTCTTCCCCTAATTCGATAAAATGACCATCATCTGAAGCATTAATTACGAATTCTTCTTCTTTTGTTTCATTAACACTATCAGTTAAAAATTCATTTTCTCGTATTATAACTGCTACATTATTTAAAACAGTTACTTTTTCTGGAAAAGTATTTACTTCAGTAAAAGCTACAATTTTTCTAGATACTGGACTATGATCAGATAATGTTAATTTTAAAATCTTATTCATATTTATTACTCCTTTCAAATATTAAATTATATAATATAAATTTAATTCTTACTTTAAATTCTTTAAGTTATCTTCTCTAAATTTTATCAACCAATTAAAAAATCCGCTATAATCTTTATCATAAACTTTAATAAAATTATATTCAGATTTTTCTAAAGTCTTATCTTTAATTTTTTCAACTTCAATATCTCGTTCTCTATAATGTTTATTATCCGATGCCTTTATCTCAATTAGAAGATTTAGTGAAGATATAAAAACATCTACAAGATAAAAATGTCTTGTTCCATCTTTAGTTTGATAATTAAATATTTGAGGGGCTGGCATCATAATATCTTCTGGGTTACTCCAACCTAAAACATGATCCATAAATTTTAGAAAATCTTTTTCATAAGTTCCAGTATATAAAGTTTTATATGTTCCATTACTCCAAATATATTCCCCAGAAATTTTACGATTTGCTAACATCTTTTTTTGTTGTTCTACATCTCCTAAAAGATGTTCCTTACCATAAGTTTTTACCATATCTTTTAGAAATCTTTCACGATAAATTTCTTTACAATTAGGATTAGGACAAAATCTTTCATATCTTTCTGCTGATTCACACCAAGATGTAGGATTTTTACATATAACACAAGAACCATTATTTTTTTCTAAAAGATAATTATTTCTATAATTAAAATATAGTTGTGCAGCAGTCATATTTTTAGGAATTTGGTAGTTATGTTTTTCTTCAATGTGTTTATACAAATCATTCTTTTCTTTAGATTTATAATCACAAAATATACATTTATAATTAGCCATAAAAATCTCCTTTCTTATTTACAAAATACTCTTTATTATTATGTTTTAATGTTATTTTTTAAATATAAAATAAATAGAAAACATAATGTTAAAATTAAATACAAATTATTTTTAAAATATTGGAGATGATAATAATTAGCGATATATTAGAATCTGAAAAGAAAGAGTATTTATTGGAATTTGATAGTTTTAAACAAAACAAATATGTTGAAGGTTTATATACAACTGCTACTATGATACAGACTTTATTATTAACTGAGCCTGGAACTTATCCAACAAATTCAGAATTAGGTGTAGGTATTGAAAGTTATGAAATGGAATTTGCGGATGAGAAAACTATTATGGAACTTACTTCTAAAATAAATTATCAAATAAAAAAATTTATTACAGATGTAAATATTATTGATATTGTAGTTGAAAAATTACCAAATCAATTAGGAGTACAAAATATTTTAGGTGTTATGGTAAAACTATATGATTCAAACTTTGAAACAAAGAATATTATTTTATTGACAGGACAGTCCATTCAAACACAAAAAACTATATCAAAAATAGTAATATGAGGGGGATATTATGTCTGAAATTATGAACAATCTGCCTGAAGACGTTAGAAAAGATTTTGAAATACCAGCTAATGAAGTTAAAGAAAATCAAAATGTTACTCCTATTGTTGAAAATAATGAAGAAGAATTTGATTTAGAAAAAAGATTACAAGAAAATATAAAAGATATGCAAGATGCTAAATTAGAAGGACAAAATAAATTTAATAATATTCTAGATAAAATTCAAATTGATTTAAACTCTATTGAAATTGTTGAAAAACCTGCATTTGAAAAGCTTAGAGATTTTGAAGCAGTCTTTAAGAAAAAAGCAACTTTTCAAATTGTAGCAGTACAATCAGGATTTTCAGCTCATATGTCTGCTTTAAAAATGCAAGATATTCATAATATTACTAATTCAACATTAGATGCTTACGAACATAAGAAAATTATGTATCAAACAATTCATTCACATATTGAAGATAGCAGCATTGGGAGAATAGGATTTAATGATTGGTTGAAATTAACATCTTATCATGATTTCCCAACTTTCCTGTATGGCATTTATTGCCAGACATATCCTGAAAGTAATGAATTTGAAATAACATGTGGTTCTTGTAAAGAACTAACAAAAATTTCTATGAATAATGAATCTTTAATAGAAACATATAATGAAGGAATAGTTTTAGAAAAAATTAGGGAAATTATTAGTTCTTCTAAAACTCTTGAAGATTTAATAGGTAAATCTCTAGTTCATACTACAACTAGAATATTACTTCCTAATTCTAAATTAATAATAGATATACAAACTCCTTCATTATGGGATCATTTAGAACTTCTAAAAACTGCTAATAATAATGCTATAAAGAATTATGGAGAAACTATAGGACTAGTTTTATTTATTAAAAATATCTATATGATTGATTATCAGTCTACTATGGCGACTGGTAAACCTAAATATTATCCTTTAAATGATAAAAACGAATTTGTAAATGTAGTTCGTGAATTAAGTAAAGATGATGGAAAATTCTTAGAAACTTCTGTAAATGAAAGAATTGAGCGTTATGCTATAACTTATTCAATTCAAAATACTAAATGCTCGAAATGTAATGATAATTTAGGAAGTCTTCCAGTAGACATGGAAACTGCGCTTTTTACCCAACTAAGAAAGGAAGGACTGGTCTAAAATCATTAAGAAGGAGTTATGCTGATAATTTAATCATGTATTTAGAATTATTTGAAGGTAAAATAGGAATTGAAGAACTTATGAGTTTAGAACAACCATTAATTACTGATTTAGCTGAAGCTAAAGAAAGATTTATAGAATCAAAAAGGAAAATGCAAGCTTCATATGAATCAAATAAAGCATCTGCATCAAAACCTAGAACATTTTTTGACAATCAAGGATTCTAATTAATTTTCCTCTGGAGAGTAATATCATATTTTCAGAGGGGGATTAAATAATATGAACACAAATATAGGATACTACAATGAATTGGTAAATTTTAGTGATTCCAGTATTGATAATGGAATTAATTTCTTAAAAAGTTTATACTACTTAAATGATATTATAGAATTTTTATTTATAATAGATGAATTAGAATCATTATTAAATGAAAGAGTTATAATATATTCAATAGATATAAGCCAAATTATAGATAATATTAAATTTGAATTTAATTTCTCTAATAAAAATAATAAAGATGTTATTATAAATATTAAAGACGATACATTTAACATAAAGATTAATAATAAAAAAATTCAAATGTCAAAGAGATAAGTTAATCTTATCTCTTTGATTCTTTTTTAATAATTAAAGTAATTTTAAATAATTAATTATTAAATTTTACATTTACAGGAGGATTTTTAATGGAAACCAATTACACTAGTAATATTATTTATAATGATGAAAGTTTAAATGATTATTCAATAGAAGTAGAAAAGACTTTAGATTTTTTAGCAAGTATTCTTTCTAATACAATTGGCCCTTATGGGTCTACAACTATCATTCAGGATCGTTTAGGTTCTCATGTTATTACTAAAGATGGTTATACTGTATTAAAACAAATTAGATTTAAACAAGATCTTCCAAGAACAATTACTGAAATTGTAATGAATATTAGTAAGAATTTAGTAAGAACTGTTGGTGACGGTTCTACATCTTCGGTAGTATTATCTTCTATATTATATAAAGAATTATCACAATTACTTGTAAAATATAAATTATCTCCTAAAACATTAGTTGATTTACTTAATGCTTCAATACCATTATTTAGAGATATGATACAAAATAATGCTAAAAAAATTGATAACAATTCTCAGGAATTATTAAATGTAGCATATATAGCTACTAATAATGATGAAAATGTAGCCAATTTAATATATGAAATTTATAATAAAATAGGCAATTATGGTTTTATTTCATTAGAACCAGATAGTAGAAATGATTATTATGAAATTTCTTCTGGAATGGAAGTTCCTAGAGGATATACTAATTTTCTTTTTGTAAATCAATTAGAACAGAATTTATGTAAATTTGAAGATCCTTATATATTTATGACTAATGGTTCTTTAACAAAATCTGATTTAGATTTTATTGTTGAATTGACAGGACAAGTATGCTTTAGTTTAAAAAAACCTCTAGTATTTATAGCTAAAAGTTATGATAGTTATGTAAAGACTTTTTTCCATGAAAATAAAGTTAATAATAAAAGTTTGGAATTATGTGCAATAGATATTGCTCTTGAAGATGAAAAATCTTATAATAGATTTAATGATTTAGCATTATTTTTAGGGGCTACCCCTTTAGATACCCTAAATAATGAAAAACTTCCGATATCTAATGGTACAGAAATATTTAAATTTATAGAAAGATTGGGAAAATGTAAATCTTCTGTAATAAGTGTAAGTTCTTCTAAATTTATTGAAGGTTATGGAAATCAAGAAAAAATAGAAGAGCATGTTAAATTTTTAGAGGAAATTTTAAATTCAATGATAGATAAAAATATTCTTTATGATGATAAAATTTATGATTATAAAAAAAGGATTGCTTCTTTATCAAAATCTACTGCAATTATTCATGTAGGTGGAAATACTGAAACCGAAAGAAATACCAGAACATATTTATACGAAGATGCTATTTATGCTTGTGAATCAGCGTTAAACTATGGTGTTAATGTCGGGGGAAATTTAATTTTAGCCAAATTATTAAAAGAATCTGATACTTTTATTAAAATAAAAGAACAATTAATATATATAGTAAATCAATATAATGATTCAGAAGAAATATTAGATAAGTATTTATATGCAATTCAAAATGCAGTTAGAAAAATGTTCATGATAATTTTATGTAATGCGAATATTGAAGAAAATGACGCTAGAGGAATAACTAATAAATGTATTATGGAACCTATTATTTATAATTTACGAGAAGGCAATTATGATACTGAAAATGAAACTAAAATAATAAATTCTTGTGAAACTGATATAGAGATTATTAAAGCATCATTTTCTATAATAGGGTTATTAGTAACAAGTAATCAATTTCTTTCAATAAATTTTGTTGAAAATGTAATTTAAAAATATAATTACGACTATCTTTTAAATATCCTTGATTTAAAAGATAGTCGTTATAATAATCAGAATATATTTAATGAAAAAAATTAAATAAAAAAGAGGGTTTTTAGATGGAACGTAGAATAATAAATTTACAGAAAAATACGGATTCGGAACCAAATTTTACCTTGAAACAATTCCTACAAAACCCTACTGGCAAAAATACATCATATATGTCCAGTAGAGAAAAAATTAAGGAAAATCTCACAGTTAATTATTTAAAGTTATTAAAACAAAATAAGGGGAAATTTGAGACCAAAATATTTAGATTAGAAAAAGACAGATACTTATTTTGGTTTCAAATTCCATCTGAAAAATTTCCTGATTTCTTTTATGACGTTTGTTTAGAATTTACTCTATCTGAAGTTAGGTCTTTATATGATGCTAATATTAAATTTTTTAGTAACAGCCCAAATTTTATGTTTACTTATACTTATGTATTAAACCAAATGAATTTACTTGTTGATTTTTTAAAGACTAAATGTTCAAGTATAGCTTTAAAAGATGCTCCAAATATTAAAAATCCAATTGAAAGTTTTGGGTTTGAAAAGAGTTGTTATTTTGCTGCATTATATATAAAAGATATGAGCCTTTATAAACTTGATACCGTTGAAAAAAACGCATTAAAATTTGACAAAAATCTGTTATTATCTAAAATAAAATCTTCTGAGGAAAAGTTGAAGGAATACAATAAACGTAAAAAAGCAGTACAAAAAGAGAAAAAAACTACGACAAAGAAAGCCACTGTAGCTAAAGAAAGTAAACCTAAAAAGACTTCTAATAAACCAAAATAATAAGTATATATTATAAATTTTAGGAATTAATAGGATGATCTTGATATACTTATATTTGGGAAGGAGAATAAAAGTTGCCTGTATCAGTTTCAGAAGATAAAAAGATTATATACGTTCATTTTGATAAAATATTCAATCAGGATATTTCTCATATGAACAAATTCAGTTTAGTCAAAAGAAGAAATTATATTAATTCTATTGATGATATAGCTGAAGCTTTACAATATATATTTATAAATTCTAACATAGCTTGTTTAAATTATTTAAAAATTAAATATAGAATCATATCAGAATTATCAGAACTTTCTGAGGAGAATTTACTATTAGAAATTTTTGATAACTTACTTAATGATGAAATGATTGAACTAATTGAATATTACATAGACGAAACATATACCATATCACTGGACGAAAATACCAAACAAACTAAAAATGCTAATAAAGAACTTCAATTTACTGATAACCACGCTAAGATAATTCTTAAATCTAGCATGGCTATGAAAATTGTTATACCACTTTTAGTAGAGTATATTAATTATAATGAAGATATAGAAGATGTTGATAAAATATTTTTTGAATGTTTTACTGGCATCTTTTATAAATTTTCAGATGAAAGTGTAAACATTCAAAATAAAATAACAAAATTAATAAATTCTAGAATTATTAGTACTAAATATTCAGATAGGGTAATTTGGGCTTATTTGAAAAATTTAAGTATTGATAGTGATATTCTTACTAGAAATTTATACAAGAAAATAATAGCAAATATTATTCCTAAAATAAAGAATAATACAAATATTGTTAGCTTTTTACATGTTGTTATCAAAAACTCAATTAGATATCAGTTTACTGTAAATTTTCCAATTAGTTACAAACCTTTAAATTTAAATCAAACAGATTCCGAAGGTTTATCTAATTTTGATAAATTAGAAATAATTATGGTTAGATTAGATGAAGGAAATTTACTTTTAAATAAACTAACAGTTAAGAAGGAAATACAAAGATTACAAAATTTATTTGGTTTTAATATTACACAAGAAGAATTTGATTATTATAAGAAAACAATAAAGATAAATGACATTCAAAAAAATCTTCTGTTTTTGTTTTATAGTAAATATCTAAATGATTATAATATAAATTATCATGCTAATTTTAATGAATATATAATACTATGCATTATCTTAAGAAAATGGTTAATCAAACATAATTTTAAGATATTACAAAAATATATTTTAGCTATTCCAGAGAATTATATTGAAAAGAAGGCTATTAATAAGAAACAATTTTTAAATCAATTATTTACATCTAAAAAATACAATCAATTACTTGAAGATAAATTTAAATTCTCTATACAAAATATATTAGACTCAGGTATTATAGTGAAAATTATAGCGGCATTAGCTGCTAACAAATTTTATTATGTCCCTGTATTTGATGAACCAGAATTAGAGGATAATATTGTATTGGACGAAAAAATTGAAGAAATAACTAGCGAAATTCTAATATTTATAGATTCTATTTAGAAGGTGCTATGTTATGAATGAATTTGAAGATAAATTAGTCACTACTATTAGAAAAAAATTACACCCAAGTTATTTAAACTCAAATAAAAGTGAATTAATTATACGGTGTCCTTATTGTATGGATTCACAAAAAAATCCTAAATCAGCTCATTTATATATTAAATTAAAAGAACCTTACCCTTATTACTGTCAATTATGTAACGCATCTGATAGTAATATAAGTAATGAATTTTTTAAAGATATTAAGATATATGATGAAGACTTATATTTATCTCTTTATAAATTTCAAATGAAATTTAAACAAGAGTTAAAATATAAAGCGTCTTCTAATCTTTCTGCTAAAAAATTAATTCTTCCCGAATTATCTGGTACTGAAAATGAACTTATAAAATTAAATTATGTTAATGATAGATTGGGTATTAATTTATCATTAGAGGATTGCAATAAATTCAAAATTATTGTCAATTTTAAAGAATTTTTTCTTCAAAATAAACTTAATATTATAACAGACACAGAAGAAACAATATCCAATTTAAATAAATATTGTGTAGGATTCTTAAGTACAGATTCAAACTATATAATATTTAGAAATATTAGTAGTGAAAAATTAAACTTTAGATATAGAAATTATTCTATATTAGATAATGAAAACGCAGTTAAGTTTTATATATTTAATGATAGTGGTATCAATATTTTAAATCCTTCTGTTAACCTAGTATTAACAGAAGGTATTTTTGATATACTTGGGGTTTATCATCATTTTTATAAACCAATTAATGAAAATACTATATTTGCAGCAGTTAATGGTAAGGGGTATTATCATATAATACTGTATCTAGCACGTTTAGGATTTTTAAATATTAATCTAAAAATTTATTCAGATGCAGACGTACCCTTAAAATTCTATCAAACGTTAAAAAAATACAATGAAATTATAAAATATAGTAAAATTAAAATACATTATAATACTTTAAAAAAAGATTTTGGTGTTACAAAGGATGAAATAAAACTCAAAAGTTCTATAATTTAGGAGGAGAAAGAGTTTGTTAACAAAAGACCAATTTTGCGAAATGACTATAAAGGACTTTAAAACAAAAAATAATCTAAGCGAAATCAATGACGAATGTGTTTTTCAATCATCATCTCTTGGTGTTGCAATGGAA
>Ga0265294_10008142_pt1 | contig 12298 bp, 8 predicted proteins | sample MunlanPumphouse3_FD_192504 | JGI IMG/M metagenome (GOLD analysis project Ga0265294, IMG submission 192504) | Groundwater microbial communities from a municipal landfill in Southern Ontario, Canada - Pumphouse #3 | ecosystem: Environmental > Aquatic > Deep subsurface > Groundwater | place... | reverse complement strand
GGCACTAAACTTAGCCCATTCAACACTGGGGAATGTATAAGTCACCATATTATCGGGGACATTACCGCCATTATATCTCCCAGCGATAATATATCTAAACTTACCATTGCCCAAATCGTCAATACAGGCACCGAACTCGCCTATACAATTGTCAATAATGGCATGTTCAATCGCTGTCTTAGGCTTTTTACCATCAATAAGTGCTTTAACATGGTTCTTGAATACATCGTCCCAATATGTAGGAATAACCTTATATCCTTCCTCAAAGCCCACGACATACTCAAAACCAATTATTGTGAATTCATTCATTTTTTCTACTACATAATCCATAGTTTCTCCTCCTGATATATCTATTTTTATTGTTAAGGGTAAGAAAACTTTTATCATATTCCGCTTTTTATTTGCTTCCTTCGGCGTTATACCATGGAATCTAGTATAAGCCTTAGTGAAGCTTTCGGGAGTTTCATATCCGTATTTATAGGCAATATCAATTATCTTATTATCACTACCAATAAGTTCCAACGAAGCCAAATATAATCTTCTATTTCTTATATATTCAGCAATAGTATAGCCGGTTAGAATATTAAAGCTTCTTTGAAAATAGAACTGTGATATATTTACCTTCTTACATATCTCTTCAATTGTAACATCACTGGTAATGTTCTCTTCAATATATGATATTGCCTTTTTAATAGCGCTTAGCCACTCCATTTGTTCTTACCTCTTGACTATAGTATACTCAGGTATTAATATTTTGTCCTGTCATTTCATGCTCAAGTTTGTCCTTACTGGATATTGGGCAATTTATGCATTAGCTCTGTACTAATCATCCCTATAGCAGTGATGCACGTAGTTACCCAATTATAGTTGAATAATAGTAACATAGTTTCGAGTATCTTCGCTTTCCACAGCATGTGCTGGCTATAATGGTACCTAATAGTGCATTTTTGTCCAATAGCTTTATCTAGATATTATTATTTGATTAATCATTGACTTAAAAATGCATTAGGTTTACATTTTTTCCTTAATAAATACTGAACGATTCAAATCATAATCCTTTCATAACAGAGCAACTTTAATTTCATATTCTCTGTTGGCGCCAATCTATTCGCAATACTAATATTCTCCGTTCTATTCCACCGTACATTATTCTACTGTAAATTCAGTCCATTCAATCTTATTGTACTGCATAACATCATCTGCTAATTTCATCCCTATCTTTTCATAAAAAGGGATTGCATTATCATTAGCTATCAAATACATAGCAATATCTTTTTCGCCGCCAGCAAGTTCATGTGCTCTTTTCATCAATGAACGTCCAATCCCTTGTCCTTCATATTGACGATCTACACCTAAATCCGTTACATAAAACCAATATGCAAAATCTGTAAGTCCAAACAAAACACCAACTATCCTCACTCCATCTCTTGCGACAAGGCTAATCGAAGCATTTCTAACCAACTTCTCAATTCTCTCTCTAAATCGTTCCTTTGGATATTGCGAACCTAAATCGGTTTTTTTCAGAAAATCAATATATGTATCTGCGTTTAATCGGTCTTCTCTATATGTAATCACAACAATCGCTCCTTATATTCTTACTTACTCTTTTCGCAGAGTAATATAAACGACAGGGGGAATCCCTTTCCTTCATAGTCATCGGTAAGCCCAATGTCATAGTCATACTCGTTTAATTTTTTTATGGTAATTCCAGCACCAACTATGGCGTTGACTATGCTTGACATTGTGTGCGAAAAACTCGTAAAAGTCTTCGAATGATACTCTGGAGTTATGTAGCTCATACCATTAGTTTCAATCCATGGCTCTTTTCTAAAATAAGAATAAGCTACTTGGCTTAAGTGCTCTGGGTCGTACGCATCTTCGCCCGGCAAGGGCAACATGTTGATGAAGGGATGAGAATCGTTGATAATCAATTTTCCGTGTGGTCTTAGGCATTTTCCTACCTTTTCGAACAGTAAATCCAAATCTTCAAACCATGTAATTGCTCCCACAGTAAAGAAGATAAAATCAAAGCTGTTGTGGTATAATTCATCAATATCTAATATGTTGCATGCCACGAACTCACAGTTTGTCTGCCCAAGCTTCGCCGCTATTTGTCGGGCTTGCTCAATGAAATCTTCGGCGATATCAAAACCGACACCGAACGACGGGCGTAACTGCATGGCGGATAACAATTCCCTGCCGTTATTACAACAAAACTGTGCAATCCTTTTGCCCTCAAGCCCAATTCCCCTTAGTTCGGTAACCATATCTTCATTAAAAAAAGGCAGCGTCTCATTGGATAGTCGTTCCCAATGATTTTCGCCCCATCCTTGTCGCCGATTTTTGAATGCGTCCTCCCAAGCCAATTTGTTGTTTTTGATGTAGTTCATTTTGAATCCTCCTATTGTGCGATTGAGCACCATTTTGCTTGTATCCGTTAACCCATCTACTGCGTTCATACAGTACGAATGCCGGATACGGAATCGACCTGTCTACAGTAATACGGTGATAACTAAGACGGTCATTGCATTATTGACAAAAAACTTAATCAACAAATTATTAAGTGATAGATTAATGGCTTAATGATACATGAGACTTACAACTTTTTCTTTAAAAAAAAACTGGACAATTCCGTTCGGATAATCCTGCAGAGTAGCAAATACTTCATACCCACATGCTATATAGAAATCGGGAGCCTGATAACTAAATGTATTAGTGTGTGAAAAAATACATCCATGTTCTTTGGCTAATTGCTCAGCTTTGCTTATTAGGGCCTTTCCATACCCCTTTCCCCTATATGTTTCATCTAACCATAACACATCTATGTAAAGGCACATGTTAAAAGAATCACATAATATGGCTCCGATGATTTTATCGCCGTCTTTAATATATAAATTGATATCAATACCAGGCTTGCTAAGAAGTCCCTGTGTATTAACTATATTATGATTAATTAAATGCTCGCATACATATCTAGTATCTTCGTCGGTGTGTTCAGAAGTAATTACAATTGTGTCGTTGAGCCCACTAGAAGTTTTTAATTCTTGATTATACAGTGTCATATTAGCTCCTCCTGCTAAATAACATATTTAGGATGTGGCTACACATCCAATCTTGCATGTTTTTTTCCGCAAGCGCAAAGATAAGATAATATTACTCTCAATCCAACCGAAAGTAACCACTATAATATCGCATCCAAAGTGACGAATTATCCATAACATACTATTGCTTTATTTTAGCCCTCGTGACACTAACGAGCGTCAAAAGTCCAAACGGCATTATGAACTACGCCTATTATCAGCATGAAAAACATGAAGAAAAATAGTGGTTTCCGAGTGTTGGTGTCGCACTGTTAGTCTATTCCACAGTTATTCAAAAGTTTTTTAATATGACAAAGGGTTGTATATTATGCTTCATACATATATCATAAAACATACAAGTAAGCAAGTGTTAATTCATGAAAACTAATAATGCCGGAAAAAATCATTGACAAAAGCCGAAAAAATCGTACTACCGTGCTGTATGCACCGTTTTGCATTAATTAAGCAAACTAAAGCCAGTGCGTAATAATCTGCCCGATTGTTGATGACTTATTAACTCGCATGAGTTTTGTAAGATTGCCATATAGGTTTATACGCTCGCAAACATGCAAACAAGCAATTTATTGAACAACTTGTGTTGGTCTAGTGAATTAGATTATTGTAGCTAGTAAGTATGTATTTTTCACTCCAAAATTATCCATATATTTCGTTCGCTTAGTTATTAATTTCAAAAATCCGCGCAGTTCGGTTCAAAAACACGCTAGTATAATCAGTTCATTCACGTGTCGACGTCTAAACGCATTAAGTAATTGTTAAGGCGTTAGATTGTTGACTATTCGCATCTGTTATGGTATACAAATTTGGACAGATAGTATTTGGGGGAACAGTTAGCGATGCACAAAATTAAAATTGAAAAAATGATACCCGAACATATTCCGCAGGCGTTAACAATATGGGAAAACCAGCTTGAACGTTTTTGTTCGGACAATGATGCATATAGATACTGGTGTAACGACGAGGAGGTCATAGATTATATCCAAGCGCACGTTATGAACGACAGAGCGGTGATTGCGCTTGTCGACGACGCTATCGTCGGCTACATGGCTTACGACGCTTTTATCTTCCACGGCGCGCCAAGCGTATTCGTACCTTATGTCGGAAACGCCACAATTCTGGACAATCGTAAGGATATCTATCAGGCTATGTACAGCGACCTTGCTAAGATATGGGTACAGAAAGGGTTCAAAAATCATTACGCAACTGTAGCTTGTTCTGACGACGAAGTAATAAGTACCTTATATAATCTAGGATTCGGGTCTTATTTAATTGACGCATATGCGAGTCTAAAAAAATCTAACTGTGTCTTACCTAACGATATCTTAATACGCAAAGCGACTCCAGTAGATTTAATAGCACTAAGTGCATTGGTAAAGGAATCCGAAAGCTACTATGCGGAGTCCCCTACCTTTCTAATTAGGGAGGATTTTTCTGTTCAAGCTTTATCCAATCTAGTTGATAAAGGTTGCGTTCTGATTGCTGAACACTTAGGAAATCTGGTAGGTTTTATTAATATCAGCATAAACGACGAAAACAACGTTATTTGTATGTCGAAAGAAAAGTTTGCGATGTTGGACGAAATCGGCGCTTACATAGTACAAGATTATAGAGGTAGAGGCATTGGCAAGAGATTTGTCGAAGAAGTCGCTACGTTTTGTTCAGTAAACAATCTACCCTGTGCACACGTAGATTACGAAACAGCGAATCCTTATGCCAACTACTTTTGGAAAAAATATTTTAAGCCAGCATTGCTATCGGTTAAACGGACCATTCATGACGATAACTAATAATCTCGGGGTTTCCATCGAAACTTCGTGTTTAGATTCAAATAAGGGCTAAAATAAACAAATATTTCCCTTGCTAACTAACATTTAATCCACTCTAAACTCTGTAGGTGGGAGAAACGAAGTGGTGTCGTAGCCACGACTGCGAGTTGTAGTAAATAACGGGTATCTGTCTGAGGATAAACCACGCAGAGGTTATTTATGTCTAAAAACGGGGGTAATTCGCAAAAACCTAGATGAATATAAGTCATATACAGAATATTTTTTTGTACGGTGATAACTGAGGTTTTTTCGTTGACATCACCAACTTTCCCTGATATATTAACATAAGTTAATGTTAAATATTAGTCGCAAATGAATGAGAGCCGAGAGAAAATCATCCATGAAGCAGTAAATGTTTAATTGTATGGATATTATGGTACATCCATGTGCGATATCATGTAATCGGTGGGGTGTAAGCAACCAGCGCTGTATTGCTATTTTCTTAACAAGCGAGCTTTGTCTAAAGAGTCCGTACTATGTCAATGTGTAAGAACGTGAACCGTGTCATTTATGATGATGATACTTCACTACCGATATAAGACATTTACGTCAGGGTATTCATAAAACGAAAATATCTCGGATTATGAAAACACTCTACAGTCATGCAATCACATACTGATATCATTTGCTGCGCGATAAAGAAACGAAGACCAATTATGTACTCGAACCCACTGAACCATCAGCATGCGCAAGGGTATTTGTCAAATTATATCGATAATCTTGTCAAATTGGATTCTTTTACTGCTTTACTGACGCGATATTATTTTAATTAACCACACAGAATATATTAACTTATATGGATATTTCTGACAGAGAAATAGACATGCGTTGACAATGTTCTCTGAGCTACTCTGATTTAGCGATTAAATAATACATATTTATGGAGGAATCATCATGGATAATTTAGTTGTTAGAGTCAAAAGAACAGATAATAGGGTACATTTCGAATGTGTTTCCGATACATACCCAACTATCACAATACCCTCAGATTTTGCACCGCCACTTGGTAGCGGGCAAGGTTTTGCTGGTTTAGAGATACTGCTCATAAGCATTGCTTCATGCGTCAGCACCACTGTGGTTTTTTTATTGGGTAGGTTAGATAAACATATTACATCTTATACAGCGACTGCAGAGGGAGTTCGCACTGAACGCCCACTTACGCTGAAAGAAGTCCGTCTTCATTTAAGCATTGAATCTGAAGACATTACAGACATTGATATGGAAAAAGTAATTAAGCAGGCAGAAGCCATTGCTCCGGTTTGGCAGGCAGTTAAGAATAATGTAGTAGTAGAAATAACCTTCGAGTTGCACAAAATCACGGAAAACCAAGGTCAACAAGCAAGAGGGCTGGTTCTATGAAAGTACTGGAACGCAATAGAGCATTATTCGGAGTAATCGTTTTTATAATACTACTTCTTGCTCAGATATTGTTGGGGAAAGCAGGTCACCTTGTTGCAGGTTTAATTCCTTATCAGTCAATAGATCCATTCGATTGCTTTGCTGAGGTTTCCATTCATCATGTTGTTGAATTATTGATAGCATTAGCATTGATTCTGGTGTTAAGCAAGCTTCTGAACCTTGACTTCTATTTTCGACTCGGTGACAAGAAAAAGGGAATCAAGTACCTATGCATATTTGTCGCTGCTTTTGTCGTGCTTTCTGTCGCTCTACACACCTTTATGACATTGAACAACCAGCTTCCTGTCTATGCGTTTCCTCTAGATAGAAGGAATGTTATTGGGACGTTAGGATTCCAGTTACTCTTAAGTGGACCAGCAGAAGAAGTTATATATCGAGCATTACCAATCACTCTTCTTACATACTCATTTGGCAAAAGCATTAAGATTAAAGGCAGTGTTACTTTAGAGGTTATACTGTCATCTATATTATTTGCCTTTGCACATGTTAAATGGTCGTTGATACCATTAGCCTTCGAAGCTGATTATTTTCAGTTAATTTATGCGTTCGCAATTGGGACAATACAAGGAATGGTTTACCAAAAAACCAAAAGTATTCTTTACCCGATTCTTATGCATAGTTTAAGCAATGTGTTAATGGTTGGCGCAGGATATGTGTTTACCGTGTTGTTCTCATAGAATCTAGACAAGCAATGCTAAGTCAAAACGCGCATATCATGTTATGCAAGAACGTTATAAGATTCATGCAATTATATCAAGAGTAACAGTACTATTAATGACAACCTTTACGATAAGTAAATGAGTAGCAAGTATAAGCACCCTGTACGAATAAGAACGGATAGTAATCCTGCCTAAATGTACGGGTGCTTGAGTTTTATTCGTCTTGCATAGGATAGGTACTTTATAATTATGTAAATAGGGTTCCTTATGCAATACATTATTATGCTGGGGATAGGAATGGGTAAGGTGTAGTTTGATTAAGCCCGTTTTTATATTATGGAAGTAAATTATGGAAATACATTTAAGATTGGAGACACCTGCAGACTATAGAAGAGTCGAAGAGGTTACACGTGAGGCGTTCTGGGGATTTTCTCATCGCACTTGTGAAGAACACTATCTTATTCACACTTTGCGCACAAGCCCTTTTTATGTCCCGCAGCTAGATTTTGTTGCAGAAATTAACGGCGAAATTGTTGGAAATATTGTTTACTCAAAAGCGGTTGTTTTGGCAAGCGACGGCACGGAAACAGAAGTACTGACATTCGGTCCGCTAAGTGTGTTGCCCGCTTTTCAAAATAAAGGTGTCGGCTCGACGTTAACACGCTATTCGCTACTAGAAGCACAAAAAACTAATGCGTTAGGGGTATTGATTTATGGTCATCCCGAGTACTATCCTCGCTTTGGATTTCAAGCAGGAGAGGTATTTGGCATAACAAGCCTTGGTGGTAAGAGTTTCGATGCTCTTATGGCATTAGAGTTATACGAAGGTGCGTTTTCATCGGTCAAAGGCAAGTTTAGAGAAAACTCTTGTTTTGACATTGACATGTCGGCAGTAGCGGAGTTTGATAAATCCTTCCCATATAAAGAGCCAAAAACCATGCAACCAATATCAATTCTACTAGATAAGTTGCCCAAAAGTGCGTCGGTTGCTTTTGAGAAACGAAACATACCCAATCTCGCATACCTGAACCGTTTGAGCGGACGTGAAATATACAATTGGGACGGTATTGATGAGGATGCAATGTCAATAATAAACCGTGTTTTACAAGAAAACGGCTTTTCGAAAAAGCTATCCCCAGACTGCCTTATTTTACAAAATGCCAAACGAGGGGTACGAGTTTTGACAGAGCCAACGCACTCATGTTAATGAGAATAAATGTTGAATCCTAAACGTGTATGACTGAATCTGCGTAAAAACTGATATCGCGGCATAATATTCACTTAGATTTTTTTGGGTATTCAACTATGTCTAGTGACATATACGCGCATACAAGTAAACACTTATTCTGGGCTTATTAACTTATTTTCTCTTCACCAAATGTTCTTTAACTGTTCTATAACAAGGCAACGCTTAGCTTCATATAAGCATGTATTGTCTTGCTAACAGTTCGCTCCACCCTGTGGTCACAACACTACAATATAGCTTGTATTAAACTCTGTGATGTATATCTACTGTCATGCCAGTAGCATAAGCTATACCTTCGGTGACACCGTAGGCATAGTGCACCATCACTTTTGTCTAGTCTATAACAACTAAGTTAGTCTCTACGGGATTAAACCCACACATTGAACATCTATCGAGGTAATAATTTCTTAATATCTGTGCAATATATTCTCGTTCCATTTCTATTTATCCTGTTGCAAGTTCTCTTATTACATGACACTGCGGCTAACCATTGTTGGTTATGTAATATTAATCAATATTTAATGCCCAGTGATAATAGTATCTCTAATACGTAAATAATGCTGAAGACGAATAATCCACATCATCTACTTAATCGATAATATTATTTTTTTCTCCTAATAATTTGTTTTGTTTTACACGTTATCGCCGCAGTACATGTCGACTTATATGCACAGCAATAGTCGGAGAGTTTATGTCGGCTATTAGTTCTATGGCAGTGACATTTGGCTACTTAAACTTCGCTATCCGTTTGTTTGCATATAAATTATCTTCTTGCTATTATCTGTCATATTAGTTCAATACATTTATTAGTCTAACTGATTCAGCACTCTCATCACCTCTTGTTAAGATATAATCCTTTCTAATGGCTGTTCGCCAAACCTTGATAGTTCTTTGCATGAAAAGACCGTTTGAGTCCTCTTTATTAGTTTCATATATGCTCTTTTTCCTATATGTATATATGTATCTACGTCATGTATAACGGTAATTCAAAAAACTAGATAAACCAATTAGAGCATTTATACATAACATGTTGAGTAAGCAATATGCACTACAAAAAAAGTTATATAATTATATTCTGCCTTCGTTGACAGGTGGATAAGACGACACTATAATACGGTAGATTGTAAATATTTGGTGCAACTGGTATCAGCACATTAGTAACGGTTTACGCCAACACCTATACCGCTTGGGAGAGATATGTTAACAGTTGGTATTATTGTAGGAATAACAATAGTCGCATTGATTGTGCTGGTTTTATGCAAACCTCAAGTCATTATCAAAGGACATGCTATCAGCATATATTGGATAGCACCACTATTGGGCGCTGTTACCCTATGCGTATGTGGTTGTATAGACCTAGAACAGATATGGCACGGGTTAACTGCAGACACGTCAATTAACCCTATCAAGATTCTAGTCCTATTCTTATCAATGACATTCATGTCTATATACCTTGATGAAGTAGGATTTTTTTGCTATCTGGCCAATGTCGTATTGCGCAAGGCCAAGACAAGTCAAAAAATGCTGTTTATCTATCTATATCTAGTCGTATCCATACTGACGATATTTACCTCTAACGATATAATCATACTGACATTTACTCCTTTTATATGTTATTTTTCTAAAAGCGCCAAAATAAATCCTATCCCCTACCTGTTCGCAGAGTTCGTGGGGGCCAACACGTGGAGTCTGTTCCTCATCATAGGCAATCCTACTAATGTTTTTCTGGCCACATCTATGAAAATAGATTTTGTCAGTTATGCCAGCGTGATGACTTTACCCACATTATTAGGTGGAGTGGTCTCATTTACTGTGCTTTACCTATTATTCCATAAACAATTCTCTCAGCCATTAACTCCCCTATACGAATGCGTGCTAGTACGTGATAGGGGTGCTATGATACTGGGGCTGGTTCACCTCGGGCTGTGTACACTGCTATTGGCTGTAGCGTCATACGTCGGTTTAGAAATGTGGTTAATAACTTGTGCATTCGCCCTGAGTTTAATTGTCTGCACGTTGATAATGAGATTGTGCAGGAAAAACGCAGGTTTATCACTGCTAAAGTGTATCAAGCGAGAACCGTGGGAGCTACTACCGTTCGTGCTGTCCATGTTCGTTATGGTACTGTCGCTCGAAAACACGGGTATGACGCAGAGCCTCGCTCAACTACTGGGCAAGGGCAACACCGTTATTAGATACGGCGTGGCGTCATTCATAAGCGCTAATGCAATCAATAACATTCCGATGAGCGTTTTATTCAGTTCCGTAATCTCTTACGAATTAGAACAAGCGCAATTAAGTGCACTGTATGCATCAATTATAGGGTCTAATATCTGTGCTTTTTTTACCCCCATTGGTGCACTAGCGGGCATAATGTGGTCAGGCATTGTAAGAGGACAGGGAGTCAAGTTTACCTTTACCCACTTCGTCAAGTACGGAGCGCTTGTGTCTATACCTACGCTATTTGCATGTCTATGTGGACTAATGATTGTATTATAATAAATTATGTGCGTGCTACACAATGTGTAGAGTTGTAGGCAATAGTTCGCGTTAGTAATAATTATCAATTATATGCTGTGCTAGTCTCGACATTATGTAAACCGAGAACACTATTTATATACCAGTTAACCATCTGTCCATTCTCACTAATCCCGTATCCGCAATTATTATTCAGTGTTCTCAAGCGTACGCTAATATAACTATTGTTGCAAAACTTAGGATATTATGTTAGTATATGTAAGATAAGTTGTGTATTGAACTCAATTTATCATATCCTCGGAATACTAATTATGAGGAGTATATAGGAAGTATGATAAACAAATCAGCAAGGGCAATTAGTCGAGAACAGATACTAAATACTGCTACACAGTTGTTTATAGCTAACGGGTATGCTAATACTTCGTTAGACAAGGTTGCCCATGCTGGCAATACTACAGTTAAGCATATTAAACACTATTATCAAGACATGGCTGGTATTGCTTATGACGTTCTTCATAATGCTATCGCTATCGCTAAATCTAACTTTGTATTACATACTAGCACCCAACAATATATCAACAAGAATGGATTCGAGCAAGTAATCGATACTCTACGATACGTACTTAATGAGGGTAAAAAAAACCATGCATTTACCCAAGCCATGTCCAGTACTATACACACCCTTACCAGCAATTACAAACTCTTGCTAGATAATGATACTAAATCGCTTGCAGACCTTGTTACAGCTAATATAGTATCGTCGGTAAATAAGGGCATTAGTTCACACAATATTATTAAGGATTATCCTAACGGCGTTCAATATGCAAGGGCTGACGCGTACTCGTTACAGGCTGCGTATCATCAGATTGCGCACTTGGCAGATTGTACCGACAGCGAGGTGGTCGACCAGTTCGTTGACAGGATTGTGGAACAGAAACGACGAGCAATGTGCAATACTGAATGTGTTGTAAGCGATTCTTATATCAATAATAGACTAGATAATAAGGCTCTGTTTTATGAAGCGCTAGTATCTAATGTATCTTGTGGTATTATCACTTATGTCGTGGATAACGATAATATTGTATGCGATTATTATAGTGACAGCGCATATAAAATGCTCGGGTATACTAGAAAAGAGTTTGACTCATTAATGCAGGAAAGTGCTCTTTCGCTTGTACACAATGACGATGCTGAGAGGGTGAGAATATCCGTAAAACTATGTGCCGTCAATCGCAAGACTTATTCTCAAGAGTTTCGTTTACGGACAAGGAACGGTGAATACGTTTGGGTCAATATGATATGCAATCCAATCATTGACCATGGTGGCGCAACGAGATTCTATGGTTCATTCTGGAGTATACGTAAGGGTGTAGGCGCTGAGGAACACCATGAGTCGGACACAGAAGATATCCGTACAGTCGATGAACCATTGCCAGCCGGCACAGTAATCAACACACTGGGGTATAATGGCCCCTTACTCTATGTGTCCACCAATATGGAAAAACTCACAGGCTACTCAATCGAAGAGTTCAAGATGATGCACACTAACGGCTATCGTACTCTGGTACATCC
>Ga0265294_10008140_pt1 | contig 12298 bp, 20 predicted proteins | sample MunlanPumphouse3_FD_192504 | JGI IMG/M metagenome (GOLD analysis project Ga0265294, IMG submission 192504) | Groundwater microbial communities from a municipal landfill in Southern Ontario, Canada - Pumphouse #3 | ecosystem: Environmental > Aquatic > Deep subsurface > Groundwater | place... | reverse complement strand
CAAGTGAAGATTAAGTAGTTTTTAAAAATATAGCAAAATATGAAAATAATTATTCCCAGAATCATTAAATCTTCTTTTAATGTAATATCTATTCTTGTCGTAATAGCTATTTGGTCTGGTATTTCATGTTATGTAATATCAAATATATCGAAAACATCTCCCAGCGCAACAGCCACAGATACTTCTAATACTGAAGAATCATCTGAAAACGAAAACTGTAATGTTTATGGAATCAATTTACATGGCGATGTAGTGACCTATGACAGCAATGACTCATACAATGACCAATATGACGTAATATATGATCAGACCTCAGCCGATGACATAATCTGGGCTGTAGGTGAAGCTCAGGATAATGATAAGATAAAGGCGATAGTAGTAGAGATAGACTCATATGGAGGTTCAGGTGTGGCGGGAGAAGAAATGATGACAGCCTTTAAACAATCAAAAAAACCAGTAATAGCTTTTATTCGTAATGCTGGTCTCTCCGCCGCATATTTAGCAGCTACTGGAGCAGAAACTATTTTTGCTTCTACATTTTCTGATGTTGGGAGTATTGGGGTAACGATGTCTTATCTACAAGAAACAGAAAAAAATACAAAAGAAGGATTATCATATGTAAATTTAAGTTCGGGAGCATATAAGGATACTGGAAATCCTGCACGTTTATTGTCTGAAGACGAGAAACAACTCTTAATGAGAGATATTAAAATAGGGCATGAATATTTTGTAAAACTTGTTTCACAAAATCGTAATTTAAGTATTGAAAAGGTAAAAAATCTTGCTGATGGTTCTAGTATGATGGGTGAAGCGGCTCTAAAGAATGGGTTAATAGACAAAATCGGTATATATCCAGATGTAAAAAATTTCCTTTCTGAAAAGATAGGAGTTCCTGCTGAGATTTGCTGGAAAAATTAAGTCATATTTAAATAAATGGAAAACAAAAATATAAAATTATTATGGGCTTCTCAACACGGGGATATTGATATGACAAAAGAACTAATTAAGGCTGGAGCGGATGTTAATACGAGAGAAAGGGAAAGCTCTACTCCTTTAGCTCTGGCTGTAGCAGGTGGACATCTTCATATCATAAAAGAACTAATTAAGGCTGGAGCGGATGTTAATATTAGAATTGCAACAAAAAGCACAATATTAATGCTATCCTGTGGTCTTGGAAATGATAAAATAGTGGAAGAGCTAATTAAGGCAGGAGCAGATGTTAATGCAAAAAATGAAAATGGGAGCACACCGTTAGTGTTTGCAGTGGGAAATGGATATCCTAATATTGCCAAAAAACTAATCAAAGCTGGGGCAAAACAATAAAAATAATATAAAAAATAAAATGTGGTTCAGTAAAAACATGGCATTAATAAATGCTGCAGAAAAAGGTAATATTGATGATATTAAAAAGCTTATAAAAAATGGCATAGATTTTGAAATAAGAAATAATGACAATTTTACGGCGTTATATATAGCTCTTTTTAATGGAAATCTTGATATAGCAAAAGAACTAATTAAGGCTGGTGCAGATGTTAATGCGAAGGGTCCTAATTCAGATACGATGTTAATGGCCGCATCTTTTAAGGGTTATCTTGATATAGTAAAAGAACTAATTAAGGCTGGTGCAGATGTTAATATTAAAACTAATATTGGTTGGACAGCATTAATAATAGCATCTTCATGGGGTAATAATCTTGATATAGTAAAAGAACTAATTAAGGCTGGTGCAGATGTTAATGCAAAAGATAGAAATGGCGTCACCGCACTTATGGTTACTGCTCAAGAAGGAAAACTTGATATAGTAAAAGAACTAATTAAGGCTGGTGCAGATGTTAATGCAAAAGATTATAGCGGATATAATGCAATGAATAAGGCTGCTATAAATGAACACATTGATATTGTTAAAGTTTTAAAAGGTGCCGAAGATAAAGAGTAAATAATTTTATAAAATATTTAATTTAAAAAATGAAAAATATTAACAATAAAAATAAAACAAAAGACTTGTGGAGCTTTCTTACGGTGCCTTCTGGTAGGTTAAGAAGAAAGGATTTTCTAGTGACATCATTTTGTTTATCTTTTTTGTATACATTATTTATAATAATATGGAATCCGCACAATATATCAAACTCTTTATTTTTTATATCATTAATTTTATTTTGGCTTATTACTATTATTTTTGTTTGGATTGCTGTAGTAGCCTTAATTAAGCGCCTTCAAGATATTGGAATAAGTCAATTTTGGGGCATTATTATACTTATACCTTATTTAAATATTATTGCTGGCTTATTCTTTTTATTGAAAGACGGGACAATTGGATTAAATAAATATGGGGCAGATCCAAAAGGAAGAAAAATAAAGAAAAATTAAAAAATGAGCCTTTCAAAGAAAAATCTAAAAATAGTTGAAAATTTTATTTCTTTGAAAGAACAAATAAACGGGTGGTGCTTTTCAGAAGATAAATTAATTAGTATCCCGACTCTCAATGAAAAAGGTTATCTTTTTGGATTCAGCAAGGTTAGTAAGTCATCGAAATAATATAAAATATTTCATTTGATTTATAGTGTTTTTAGATATATATTTAAACAAATGGAAGAAATAAGAATAGACAATCTATTGATTAGTGATGGCACCTCTTTTTGAGGTTTTTTAATTAATAAAAATATGACTTATTTAACAATTAATATTCGTATAGATAAATTAACTAACGATAAATATGAACTATCTTTTAACGTACTAACAAATAGCGATAAAGAATCAGATGCTATGTTGAAAAACTATTATATAGAGAAAGTTTTTGACAACGAATCAGATGCTCGAGATTATATCAAAAATCAGATAAAAATTTTCCTTGAAGATTCCCCAAAAGAAGATACAAGAATCTTTATCAAGGATTCTATTTAAAAAATAAAAAGTAGTTTTGGATATATGTTTAAAGTGAGTAGTACTTTAGGGTAAAATAAAGTAAGATAAACTTATGAAAGAAAAAATTAAATCTATAATATCTTATATCTTTGGTCATAGAAAAAGTTCTAAAGATTCTCCTTCCAAGATAATCAAAAAACCTACCTCTGATTTTAGTCCTACTTATGATTATTATAAGAATGGATATCCTATAGATTTAGATATTTTTAAGAAGGCATGCCCATCTTATAAGAATATCGATGCCTCTGAAAATCAATTATTTTTTGTTCAAGATCTAACTTTTTTAAAAGAGAACGACCATATATTACTTAAAAAGAAACATTTTATGTATTTTATGGTTGTTAACACAGCATTACTTATGGCTATTCATAAGTATCAGGAAAGTAAATACGAAGAATTTAAAAAAAGAAATAACGGAATAATATTTGAGTTCGGACTTACCAATACTTTTATTTATCCATGGGAAATATTACGAAGACTAAATGTACCTTTTGATAAAGAATTATTTATGACTTGTCTTGGAATGGCTATAGGTAGACTAATGACAGATGATTATTTTTGTGGAATTGTTCCTAATGATTTTATATATAAATTTATGGACGACCCAGATCTTAACAAAAATGATACTATTTACGGTAAAGAATGGAAAAGTATGTGCTTAGAGGAATGGTTTAATCATACAAGTTGTATTTGTCCCAAAAAACCAATGATATTATAGGAAAAAGATTACTATTGGTCTTTCTTGATTTATTCCATTTTTTGATATATAGTCAAGTCAATGAAATTAACTATAACCAATTTAATAGTTAGTAATAGTGGCACCTTTTTGAGGTGTTTTAATTTATAAAAATATGAAAAAAAACTTACTAATTTTATTTATTATATTTTTATCTATATTTACTTCTACAAGTATTAGCATGTATCAAGCTAATGCAGCAAGCATAAATATTCATCCCGAACCATGGGGAGCACCCATAAATTCTGGTTATAACGATTGGATTAATAGTCCCGCTGCCAACATACCATACGATCCACATTGCCCTGCAGGTTCATATTATAATGGTTCTACCTGTAAGCGTATTCCTAGCTCTCCTAGTGTTTCTAGTTGTCCGTCTAATTCAACAAATTATGGAAATGGGTGCGTCTGTAACAATGGTTACAAAAAACAAGGTAATATTTGCAAATCTTATGTTTGTCCAACCAATTTTAGCGATTATGGAAACGGAAAATGTATTTGCGCTAAATCTGGATATATTTTAGATAAAGAGAATTGTATAAGTCTAGATCAGTTTTGTAAAGATAAATATGGGGAAAATTCATATGTACTAAGTGAACTCGGTAATAATTTTTGTTCTTGCAATAAAGGATATGAATTCAATAGCGACAAAACAGCTTGCATAAAAAGTATTATTTGTCCGAACAATTCTAAATATAATATTATTTCAAAAAAATGTGATTGTATGGATGGATACGAGTTCAGTGGTTCAAGTTGTATTTATAAAAAAATTAGTAATTGCCCACTTAATTCACATCCATCAACCACCGATTCAACAAAGTGCTGGTGCGATTCAGGATATGAAATTAATTCAACAAAAACTGCGTGCATCATAAACACTGAATCAGTAATGGATGCTTCTAATAGTATAAGTTTAGACTCCACTAATGAAATTCCAGCAGGATTTACTTTCACGCAAAACTTAAAACAAGGAAACACCGGAATACAAGTAAAATATTTACAAATTTTATTAAATAGTGATCCAGAAACATCTATTGGTAATAAAGGAAATGAAACAGAATATTTTGGTGCAAGCACAAAAAAAGCTGTTATGAAATTTCAAGATAAGTATGCTTCTGATATTTTAGCTCCTTACGGAACATCACTCAGCACGGGATTTTTTGGAACGGCCTCAAGAACAAAAGCTAATACATTATTAAAAAAATAAGCAAAAAATTATGAAAATAATTGTTCCTAAAATACTCAAATCTTCCTTTAATGTAATATCTATTCTCGTAGTAATCGCTCTTTGGTCTTACTTTTCATATCTTATAATCTCTAATTCGTCGTCTTTTAATGCAGAGAGCAACAATTCTAACAATATTCCAAACAACGAAGAAATGCCCGAACCAGAAAATTGTAATGTTTATGGAATCAATTTACATGGTAATGTTGTGACTTATAACAGCAATGATGCATACAATGACCAATATGATGTAATTCTTGATCAAACCTCAGCTGATGACATAATTTGGGCTGTAAATGAAGCTCAGGATAATGATAAGATAAAGGCAATAGTAGTAGAGATAGATTCATATGGAGGTTCAGGTGTAGCTGGAGAAGAAATGATGGAAGCCTTTAAACAATCAAAAAAACCAGTAATAGCTTTTATTCGTAATGCTGGTCTCTCCGCCGCATATTTAGCAGCTACTGGAGCAGAAACTATTTTTGCTTCTACATTTTCTGATGTTGGGAGTATTGGTGTTACTATGTCCTATTTACAAGAAGCAGAAAAGAATGAAAAAGAAGGTCTATCATATGTAGATCTTAGTTCGGGAGCATATAAGGATACTGGTAATCCCGCACGTCTATTGTCTGAAGATGAGAAGCAGTTATTAATGAGAGATATTAAAATAGGTCATGAGTATTTTGTAAAGCTTGTTTCAGAGAATCGTAATCTAGATATTGAAAAGGTAAGAAAGCTTGCTGATGGTTCTAGTATAATGGGGGAAGCAGCATTAAAGAGTGGACTAATAGACAAAATAGGGATATTTCCAGATGTATTAAACTTTCTTTCTGAAAAAATAGGCACCACAGTTAATGTTTGTTGGAAAAATTAGAAATAATTACTTAATTATAAAAAATGAAAAGTATTAATAATAAAAAATAAGCTATATGGAATTTTTTACTACTAAACAAAATATAATTTTAGAAAACAACATAGCAGAATTATTAAAAAAACATCAAAAATTAACAGGCTCCACTTTTACTATAGACTGGATATATTCTTGTATTTTAAGTTGTTACGCTATATTAGATTATCTTTTATTTAAAGACGAACCAAATTTTTTCAATAAAAATATTAATATGTTAACCCAACAAAAAATCTTTGAAATAATAAAACTATTAGTCTCTAACCATTTATCAGCTTTCATTGTAAATACAAAAAACAAAACAAATATTGAAGAATTTGAAGAAATTATTTTTTACTTTTTTTCATTTAACTCGGAAGATAAAAAAACATTTAAAGATTTAGATGAAGATTTTAACAGTGGAAATTCAAAATATTTTAGTCGTCTATACATTAAAGTACTTGAAAAAGGATATGGAAAATTTAATGAATACGATAACTTCATGATTGAATCTTTAACATTAGCTGAAATTACCACCAATGCTTTCAGGGAAGTTTTTATGAAAACACTAAAAGAAAAATTAAACACTCCAACTGAAATTTGCTAAAGAAATTAAAATAATCAAACTAATAAATTTATTAGTAATAAATAAAAAACTATTTTAATACGGATGCCTCTTGCGTGGTCCCCCTAATTGTAATTGGACAGTGGTTGTATGCTTGCAATTTTTATTCTCATTTTTTGGATTATTTATGGACTATTAATTATTCTAATATATATATAATAAAAAAATAAAAAATATGAATTTTGGTGCAATTATATCTGCAATTGGTAATTCAAAAGAAAGAGAGTTGGACTTGGCAATTAGGAGAGGAGACATTGATGTTGTCAAAGAATTAATAATTGCCGGAGTAAATGTTAATAAAAAAAATTATTATGGATCAACAGCATTGATTGTAGCATCTTCACGTGGTCATATAAATATTGCTAGAGAATTAATAATTGCCGGAGCAAATGTTAACGAAAAAAATTCAAAAGCTGATACAGCATTGATGCTAGCAAAAAATGGTAAAGTAGATTCATTAACGGATGCATTAATAGATGCAAATGAAGCAGATGAGCATTATTTGGATAATAAAAGGGAATTAAATTGGAATAAAAAGTGGACGAAAAATATTGCACCAGTAGCTTCAGTTATATTGGCTTTTATAAGTAGTCATAATAATTCAATCACAAGAATAACTATAAACCAAATTATTGATTTAATAAATAAAGGGGCATATATTAATACAAAAAATGATGATGCATGGATAGCAGCGAGGAATGTGGTCAGCAAAATAGAGACAGAACCTTTAATAAGAGGAATACAATGTATGCAGGAATTAGATCCCATACAAAAGAAAAAAATAGAGAGAAGAATAGAAGAAGCAGAAGAATTAAAGAACAGTTTTGGTTATGCTTTATTGGCAAAGACAATAAGAGAAAGATATGATGCTATTGTTAAAATTTTAAAAGAAGCTGGGGCAAAAAAATAGAGAAGGAAGCTTTATATGTTTTAATAAAATAAATATGACTTTATCAAATATTACTACACTAAAAGGTAGATTAAGAAGAAAAGATTTTGCAATTACGGGATTCGTACTGACGTTTTTATTTTTTCTAATTATATCTGTTTATGATAAAAATGATTTTACATATTCAGCGTCTATTATTTTACCATTTTTTCTTGCCTTCATTGCTTTTTCGGCAGCGACAAGAAGACTTCAGGATATTGGAATGAGTCAGTGGTGGATTTTATTTGTTTTTTTACCTTACATTAATTTTATTTTTGGCTTATTTTTATCTTTTAAAGATGGAACACTCGGACCAAATAAGTATGGGGCAGATCCAAAAGGAAGAAAAATAAAGAAAAATTAAAGATGAGTCTTTCAGAGAAAAATCTAAAAATAGTTGAAAGTTTTATTTCTTTAAAAGAACAAATAAATTTACTTTTAAGTAACTACCCAAGCAATAAGACACATCTTCAAAACTACTTATATTTTACAGTTAATCCTTTTTTTAATTACACTGAATCAATAATTATTCTGTGCGAGCAAGGAAAATTTAATGCTGCTCAATCATTACTTAGAAGTCTTTTTGAAGCGCACATCAATGTTATCTATTTCCAAACTGGTAATGTTGAACAAAGACTTGCCATAACCGCTAAAACCCAATTTGATTGGAGAAAAAAAGTACTTAATTCATTTATAAAATTAATAAAAGACTATCCAAATCTTGAATCTCCAATAAAAGGTAATCTATATAATAAAAATTATCTAGAAGCAACCCTAGAGGGAAATAATAAATACATATTAACAATTATTAATAATAATCAATTATCAAAAGACGACAAAGATCCTACTTTACTCGAAAAAGCAAAATTATGTGATGCGGCTAAAATTGAAAAAACTGAGCCAGGTCACTTTGAATTAATGTACCACTTAGTCTATAGACAGCTATCTTCATATACACACTTAGATATTCAAGGAATTGAGTCTTTTGTAAATAAGGATAGCGAAGGAAAATATATATTTAAAGAAAAACCTAATGAGGATTTGTTAATTTCGGAATCAATAGGAATTTGCGTAGCTTTAATTAAAGATCTATATAAAAACGGGGTTATTATAGGGAATGCACCCGAAATTATTAATATTACCGAAAAGCTAATAAATGAGAAATAACGATTTTTGGATTTAGAGTTTTGCTTGATCTAATCCGTAAGTCAAATATATAGTGAGTAGGGAGGTAGGGTAAAATAAAACTTCAAATATTTTTTATGTCTAATAAGTATGGCATTCCAGAAAAAGAAGAGAAAGAAATCCGAGCAAGAGATAGGACTTGCGTTTATTGTCATAAGATAATGAAAGTCTTTAGCATTAAAGGATCACGCAAAGATAGTGCAACCATAGAACACCTAAATAATGACGGACCTTTTGATAAAAAATTTAATTTAGCTATTTGTTGTGGTAGTTGTAATTCTAGTAGAAGAGACAAGGATTTGTTGACTTGGTTTAAAACATCTTATTGCATAGAGAGGAATATAAACAAGGAGACAGTGGCGGAGCCGGTTAAAGAATATATTAAGGGATTAACAATTGATTAATATTTTTTCTAGCTTTTCCATGCTAATTTTAATCTTTGGATAGATGTTATATAATTCGGTAAATATGTAATCTGCGCTGCACGCTAGTGACAAGTCAGGTGACCCTGAGACATAGTCAAATTAATTAAAAATATGCGTCAAATATTATCAAAATTAATAGTCAGTAATAGCACCTCATTTTGAGGTGTTTTAATTTATTAATATGAAAACAATGACATTATTAAAATTTTGTGAACAAAAAGCGAAAAAAATTGCATCTAGACTATTAAATATATACGATTCATCTGAATTTGAAATAAATCAACTTAAGATAGAAAAAGAAATATATAGAACAGCCCTTTCCTATTCTGATATTTTTTTATTTTTTCATATTATTGATTTTGAAAAAAATAAGGAAAAATTAGTGTCTCAGGTGGGATGTTTCACTGGTACAAAGGAAAATATCCTTCAAAAAATGTCTATTAAAGAATTAATGGCCAATCTAATCAAATCTTACACAATAAAAGAATTAGAAGAGCTAAACGAAGATATTATCTTTGTATAGATAACTATATAACACATATGATCAAACCAATAAATTACAATTTAAAAAATGATGAATCTGACTTCGAAGTTGTTTCAAAAGAAGATCATATCGAAGAAACTGCTAATGTTATCTACTTTGCCTATCTTAAATCACTAACCCCACAGCTTTAATTTGTGGGGATTTTTTTACAAAATTTTTATTCCAAAACTTTTTAATTCCTCTGTGAGTCTATTTATTGGCAAACCCATTGCATTGAAAAAATCTCCATCAATCTTCTCTATCAAAATAGCTCCTAATTCTTGAAGGGAATATCCACCAGCCCGCTCTAGCGGTTCGCCAGTATTAATATATGATTCTATCGTTTCTGGAGACATTTTTTTCATGAAAACCTTCGTTGTTTCATGAAAAGAAACTATATGATTATCACTAGTATCAATAATTGTAACACCAGTAATAATATCGTTTTCTTTTCCGTTCAACATATTTAGCATTTCCCTAGCTAGTGACTCTGTTTTTGGCTTACCTAGGTATTTATTATCATAAACAACAAAAGTGTCAGCAGCAATGATTATTGCATTATTATTTTTATCAATAACCGACTTCGCCTTACCTAAAGAAAGGTATTCTGAAAGTTCTCCGGGAGACATCTGCAAATTCATGTCCTCTTTATAATCGCTTTCTTGAACGTCAAAAGAAAGACCGGTTTTTGAAAGAATCTCTTTTCTGCGAGGAGAAGTTGATGCTAAAATAATTTTCTTCATATTTTAAAACAAATAAGATTTGCTATAAGTATATTCTTTCTCTTAATTTTTATCAATACTTGTATCAAGATTATGTTAACTAAATGGGATACAGATCATTTTATACTGTCTCATTTGTCTCATTTTACCCAGACCCTGACACTTCAAATTAACTATCATTAAGACCTCCAAAGAACCCTTACACTGCTTGGAGGGTAGGGGTTCTAGACCTTCCTTGCCTGCCAATTCGAGCATAGTTAAAGCGCACGAGTCGCGTTAAAATACAATATATAAACAAATTATAGAAAATTTAAATAACAAGTCTTGGTACAAAGCCCTAAAAGTATTATATATAAGTATGTATATAGGCTCTATAATTTTTTTTATTTTAGGTATTGTTATTGGCGTAATTTTATATTTTGCTGGAGAATCAGGAATGACAGCGACTATATTATTACTTATTATCGTTGGGGTTATTATAGTGCCCTTATTTTTTTATATTGTTAAGCACATATAATTACCGGTGCTTGGAATATAGGGAAAAAAGAAGACCATGAAAGAATCAGAAAACAAAGAGAGGAAAAATCAAAGTTATAGGGAAAACTTGACAACACATGGTTATGAATATATAATCATAACAGATAAAAGAGTTTTTAATATAAAAAATTAATAAAAAAATAAATGAAGGTAATAAAAATCGGAGCAAAATGGTGTGTAGGTTGTAAAATTATGGGTCCAAGATGGAAAGAAATAGAAGCTGAAAACCCTTGGCTTAAAACTGAATTCTATGATTTTGACGATGATAAGGAATCTGTAAGTAAACTTAATGTTGCAGCTATGCCAACTTTTATCTTTTTATCTAAAGATGGGGAAGAACTGTTGCGTTTAACTGGAGAAATAGATAAGATTAAATTAATAGAAATTATTAATCAATATAAAGATAATTAATTAAATATTTAATATGAAAAAAGTACATTCAATATTATTAATTTTAGTAATTGTAATAGCTGTTTCTTTAGTTTCTTTTTATGTATATCAAAATAAAGTTACTAATGGAATAATAATGCTAATTGAGTTTGAAAGAATCGAAGGAGTTTTAAATTGGGAAAAAGAATTAGATAGTAGGGGTATAAGTGCCTTAGTTAGTGTTCAAAGTAATGTTTTAGAAGAATATCCCGATGTTTTTAAAAGATTAGCAAGTAAGGGTTATGAGATAATTGGCGGATGCGATGGTGGACCTTTCTGGGATATGCCTTATGAAGAACAGTACCAGTACATGAAAGACGCTCAAGAATTTATTTATAACATCACTGGTAAGGAAATGAAAGTTTTTTCAAGTAAGTATTTTGCTTATGATGAAAATATATTAAAAGCAGCCGATGCTTTGGGAATAAAGTATATATTAGCTCGAGGAACTCAAGGAGTTAAGGCCACAGTATACGCTCCTGAAGAATACAATGTTAAAATAATTTCAGTTTCTAATATAGTGTTTGAAGATATGGGTTCTGGATCATTATGTGACTATAGTCTTTGGGCAAGAGGAGCTGATGGTGATGATTTCCGAGAAGTAGTTGATGAAAGTCTTTCAGAGGATGTAGATAACTTAATTCTTGTTTCTCATGCCTATCTTGGCGGAACTAGACTAGAATGGTGGAATGTTTATCTTGAGGCCCTAGATTCAGAAAAAATAGCTTGGACATCTTTTGATTCTTGGCTATCTAATGTTAAAACATCTTCAATGCCTAATAAAGATATTCCTGTTAATAGAGAAGTCAAATATGTTGCTCCAACTCCAGCCAAAGCAATAGATGAATTTGAAGCAGTTCCAGGCTTAGAAGAATTACTTGAAGAGGAAACAGAAGAAGAGGAGGAAGAATTTGCTCCAGTTTGCTATTAAAGCACAAAACTTATGCTTTTTGATTTTTACTCAAGAAGGCAGACGTTGGAAAAATATGCAATCTAATTTTTGGAAAAAACTAAAAAAGCCTATTATTGTTGCGGCTCCAATGTCGGGAGTTACTGACGATGCATTTAGACTTATGCTTTTAAAGTACGGCCGACCCGATGTTTTTTGGACAGAGTTTGTTTCTGTTGAGGGGCTGTTTTCCAAGGGCCGAGAGA
>Ga0265294_10008139_pt1 | contig 12299 bp, 7 predicted proteins | sample MunlanPumphouse3_FD_192504 | JGI IMG/M metagenome (GOLD analysis project Ga0265294, IMG submission 192504) | Groundwater microbial communities from a municipal landfill in Southern Ontario, Canada - Pumphouse #3 | ecosystem: Environmental > Aquatic > Deep subsurface > Groundwater | place... | reverse complement strand
GCCAAGGACAAGTTTTTTTAACAAGAACAAAAAATATTTGGGCAGGGATGCCAGTTACTCCCACTGATATTATCCCGTTTTGGAACAATGGAATGGAGTTTGGTAATGATTCTTATTATGAATTTAGGGTTATACCACATCCCAGCTCTACTTATTATACATGGCAAGTTGATGGTGGCACTATTATTAGTGGACAAGGGACTAATTGGATAACGGTAAAAACTATAAAAATACCTGCTAATGTTCAGGCTCAATTTGGTGTTGCCGTTAAAGCAGGAAACAATTGTGGCGAAAGCGTCTGGTTTAATCGTACAGGCTGGGTTGTGCCAGGAACAGGTGCTACTCGCATGCTGCTTTCTCCTAACCCAACTAGCGGAGAAACTTTTCTTACTATCGAATCCAACACTATCGAAACGACTTTTGATGAAAACACCTTATGGGATTTAGAGGTTTACTCAGGATCGAATCTATTACAAACCAAACAAACTGGATTACGTGGTCGAAATGCCAGAATACAAACAGCAGGATGGAAAGAAGGAGTTTACTTGGTACGAATAATATACCAAGACGGAGTTCTAACCGGAAAACTGATAGTAGAATAAATGTTTCTTCAGGTATCAAGCAGTCGTAAAGAATTGTGTATGAGATTTCTCGCTGACGCATGAAATGACGTGGAGCTTTTTACAAACAGAGAGTTCTTCACATAGGCGGCTGCGCCGCCTATGTGAAGAACTCCTTACCCCACTACCTGTTGTCATTCCGAACACAGTGAGGAATCCAAAAAAAGTATATCTCTAATTTTAAGGAATAGGTAGAGCTTCCCGAGCATGACCTTCACGCTTTCATCAGATAGCATTGGAGTCTTATCCAGCAGGTTTGTACTTAGTACGCCTATGGGACGGAGAGCGTTGGCAGGTGCAGAAACTAATGAAACACTAAGGAAAGGAAGTACTTTATTCAATAATAAACTCTAACAAATTGATAGTAGAATAAATGATTCTTCAGGCATCAAGCAGTTGTAAAGAATCATGTGTGAGATTTCTCGCTGACGCTCGAAATGACCTGGATCTTTATACAGACAGGGAGTTCTACACATAGGCGGCGCAGCCGCCTATGTGTAGAACTCCTTATCCCCACTACCTGTTGTCATTCCGAACGCAGTGAGGAATCTAAAAAAAATACATCTCTAATTTTTATGAATGGATAGAGCTTCCTGAGTAGGACATTCAAGCTGTCATGCAGCTGCAACTCATCAGCTCTACAGGTCGTACGCTATATGAAGATCCGGCTAAGGGACGCTTTCATCAGATAGCATTGGAGTCTTATCCGACAGGCTTATACCTAGTGCGCCTCTGGGACGGAGAACGCTGGCGGGTGCAGAAACTCATGAAATATTAAGGAAAGGAAGTACTTTATTCAGTAATAAACTCTAACAAACTGATAGTAGAATAAATGTTTCTTCAGGCATCAAGCAGTCGTAAAGAATCGTGTGTGAGATTTCTCGCTGACGCTCGAAATGACCTGGATCTTTATACAGACAGGGAGTTCTACACATAGGCGGCGCAGCCGCCTATGTGTAGAACTCCTTACCCCACTACCTGTTGTCATTCCGAACGCAGTGAAGAATCTAAAAAAAATACATCTCATAATTTTTATGAATGGATAGAGCTTCCTGAGTAGGACATTCAAGCTTTTATGCAGCTACAACTCATCAGCCCTACAGGGCGTACGCTGGCGGATACAGAAACTAATGAAACACAAAGGAAAGGAAGTACTTTATTCAGTATTAACTCTAACAAACTGATAGTAGAATAAATGATTCTTCAGGCATCAAGCAGTCGTAAAGAATCGTGTGTGAGATTTCTCGCTGACGCTCGAAATGACCTGGATCTTTATACAGACAGGGAGTTCTTCACATAGGCGGCTGCGCCGCCTATGTGAAGAACTCCTTATCCCCACTACCTGTTGTCATTCCGAACGCAGTGAGGAATCTCAAAAAAGTGTATCTATGGTTTTTATGAATGGATAGAGCTTCCTGAGTAGGACATTCAAGCTGTCATGCAGCTGCAACTCATCAGCCCTACAGGTCGTACGCTATATGAGGCACCGGCTAAGGGACGTTTTCATCAGATAGCATTGGAGTCTTATCCGGCAGGTTTGTACTTAGTGCGCCTCTGGGACGGAGAACGCTGGCGGGTTCAGAAACTCATGAAACACTAAGGAACGTAAGTACTTTATTCAGTAATAAACTCTAACAAACTGATAGTAGAATAAATGATTCTTCAGGCATCAAGCAGTCGTCAAGAATCGTGTGTGAGATTTCTCGCTGACGCATGAAATGACGTGGAGCTTTTTACAAACAGAGAGTTCTTCACATAGGCGGCGCAGCCGCCTATGTGAAGAACTCCTTACCCCACTACCTGTTGTCATTCCGAACGCAGCGAGGAATCTAAAAAAAGTGTATCTCTAATTTTAAGGAATGGAAAGAGTTTCCAGAGCAAAATTTTCACGTTTTCATGCAGCTGCCACTCATCAGCCCGACAGGGCGTAAGCTGTATGAGGCACCGGCTAAGGGACGTTTTCATCAGATAGCATTGGAGTCTTATCCGGCAGGTTTGTACTTAGTGCGCCTCTGGGACGGAGAACGCTGGCGGGTACAGAAACTCATGAAACACTAAGGAACGGAAGTACTTTATTCAGTAATAAACTTTAACAAACTGATACTAATACTAATGATTCTTCAGACATCAAGCAGTTGTAAAGAATCATGTGAGATTTCTCGCTGACGCATGAAATGACGTGGATCTTTATACAGACAGGGAGTTCTTCACATAGGCGGCACAGCCGCCTATGTGAAGAACTCCTTATCCCTTTGCTAAATATTGTTCTCAATCCCGGCAAAAAACAGAGCCTTCCATGGGACTCGAACCCACGACCTGCTCATTACGAGTGAGCTGCTCTACCGACTGAGCTAAGAAGGCCTTAGTATGGCTGCAAAGGTAGTGGAATTTCACTAATTCTAATTTGTGCCTGTTGGTTTTTCTACATATTGCGTCGGTACTGACCTCCCACTTCAAACAATGCGTTAGTGATCTGGCCTAAAGAAGCATATTTACTGGCTTCCATCAGCGAGGCGAATACATTTTCGTGTCGCAGCGCCGTTTGTTGTAACCGGGCAAGAACCTCACTGCTTTCTTTTTCCCATGTCTGGTGCAATCGCTCAAGCATGTCAATCTGGTATTCTTTTTCCTGATGAGTAGCCCGTATTACCTCACCGGGTATAGTAGTAGGCGATCCGGTACTTGATAAAAATGTATTGACACCTATGATAGGTAGTTTTCCGTTATGTTTCAGATTTTCGTAATAGAGCGATTCTTCTTGTATCTTGCTGCGCTGATACATAGTTTCCATAGCTCCTAGTACGCCGCCTCTTTCGGTGATACGGTCGAACTCGGCCATTACTGCTTCTTCAACCAACTGTGTCAGTTCTTCAATAATGAACGATCCTTGCAATGGATTTTGGTTTTTGGCTAATCCCAATTCCTGATTAATGATCATTTGAATAGCGATAGCTCTTCTCACGCTTTCCTCAGTAGGAGTAGTGATGGCTTCATCATAGGCATTGGTATGCAGGGAGTTGCAGTTGTCATATATGGCATACAACGCTTGCAAGGTGGTGCGTATGTCGTTGAAATCAATTTCTTGTGCATGCAGCGATCGGCCAGAAGTTTGAATATGATATTTCAGTTTTTGGCTTCTTTCGTTGGCACCGTATCGCAGTTTCATGGCTTTTGCCCAAATGAGTCTGGCTACCCTGCCTATGACAGAAAACTCAGGATCAATACCGTTGGAAAAGAAGAACGAGAGGTTAGGTGCAAACTCATTTATTTGCATTCCCCGCGACAGATAGTATTCTACATAGGTAAATCCGTTGGCAAGGGTAAATGCTAACTGGCTGATGGGGTTGGCACCTGCCTCGGCTATATGATATCCTGAAATGGATACCGAATAGAAGTTTTGTATTTTATTTTCGATAAAATATTCTTGCATATCGCCCATCAGCTTCAGCGAGAAGTCGGTAGAAAAGATGCAGGTGTTTTGTGCCTGATCCTCTTTCAGTATATCGGCTTGTACGGTTCCACGTACTTTTTTGATAGTGTCGGCTTTTATTTTTTCATACACTTCTTTTGGCAGCACCATATCTCCACTTACTCCAAGCAGTAGTAGTCCTAACCCGTCATTTCCTTCGGGGAGCTCTCCCTGATATAGTGGTCGTGGCAGTCCTTTCAACCTGTATATCTCGTCTATGATGGCATTTGTTTCGTTGATCAGTCCATTTTCGCGTATGAATATTTCGCATTGCTGGTCGATGGCGGCGTTCATAAAAAAGCCTACAAGTGCTGGTGCGGGTCCGTTTATTGTCATGCTGACACTGGTTTTCGGGTCGGCTAAGTTGAAGCCGGAATAGAGTTTCTTGGCATCGTCCACACATGCTACCGAGACTCCGGCATTACCTATTTTACCATATATATCGGGTCTTCTGTCAGGGTCTTCGCCGTAGAGGGTTACCGAATCGAATGCTGTAGAAAGCCTTTTTGCAGCAAGCCCTTTTGACACATAGTGAAACCGGCGATTCGTGCGTTCGGGGCCTCCCTCGCCTGCAAACATACGGGTAGGGTCTTCCTGCTCACGCTTAAAAGGAAATACTCCGGCAGCAAAAGGAAACTCGCCAGGTACATTTTCCATGAGCGACCAGCGGACTATCTCAGCCCAGGATCTGAAAGCAGGAAGCGATACCTTAGGTATTTGAAGATGTGAAAGAGATTTGGTATATGTCTCAACACGTACTGTCCTGCCTCTTACTTCAAACTCGTACACAGGATCACTATACCTTTTTTTCTTTGATTCCCACCCTTCAATGATGTCGAGTGTCTCCACATCTAATCCTTGTTTTTCACGGGCTATCAGCTCATGCAGGCTGGCGTTTTCGGACTTTGCTTCGGCTAATAAATCTAAGGCTTCGGTGAGCACTTGCAGACGATGTGCCTTTTCCGACTGAGCCATCGCATGCTGGTTATAATGTCTGACGGTGTCGGCTATCTCGCTCAAGTACCGTTTTCTTTTGGAAGGGATGATATATATCTTCTCCGACATTTCCTCCGGCCTGTGCATAGAAGTGATAAAAGGAGTATCGGTATGTTTGTTTATAATATTTAATATATTGATATACAAATCATTTACGCCGGGATCGTTAAACTGTGAGGCGATAGTGCCATAGACCGGCATTTCGTCAGGCGACTGATCGAACAAAGTATGGTTTCGCTGGTATTGTTTCTTCACATCGCGCAATGCATCCAAAGCGCCGTGTTTGTCGAATTTATTCAGTGCGATGATATCGGCAAAATCCAACATATCTATCTTTTCTAATTGTGTAGCAGCGCCATATTCAGGTGTCATCACATATAGTGATGCGTTGCTGTGGTCAATGATCTCGGTGTCGCTCTGGCCTATGCCTGAGGTTTCCAAAATAATCAGGTCGAATCCGGCTGCTTGTAGGATATGTACAGCATCTTTCACATATTTCGACATGGCTAAGTTTGACTGTCGGGTAGCTAATGAGCGCATATAGACATTTGGATGGTCAATGGCGTTCATCCGGATGCGATCGCCTAATAAAGCTCCGCCTGAGCGACGCTTGGATGGGTCGACTGAGATGATGCCTAAGGTTTTATCTGGCTGGTCTATCAGAAATCGACGTACTATTTCATCTACTAAGCTGGATTTCCCGGCTCCGCCTGTACCAGTGATCCCAAGCACTGGCGACCGTTTTAAGCTTTGCTTTTCTAATTGATCAATATATGGCTTTGCTTCCTGAGGGAAATTTTCAGCAGCCGTAATAAGTTGGCCTATAGCTTTGAAGTTTTTGCTTTTGATTGCTTCAAGATCAGGTTCAAGATCTTTACCCATTGGATAATCAATGCGTTGAAGCAAATCGTTGCACATCCCTTGCAACCCCATGGCGCGGCCATCATCAGGTGAATAAATACGACTGATTCCGTAAGCATGCAGCTCGTCCATCTCTTCTGGAAGGATGACGCCACCGCCACCGCCAAATAGTTGAATATGACCAGAGCCAGCCTGTTGGAGCAGATCATACATATATTTGAAATACTCCATATGCCCACCCTGATAAGAGGTGATGGCAATGGCGTGCACATCTTCCTGTATGGCAGTGCGGACGATCTCATGTACCGAACGGTTGTGCCCAAGATGAATGATCTCTACTCCGCTTGATTGCAGGATACGTCGTATAATATTAATAGCTACATCATGCCCGTCAAATAAAGAAGCAGCCGAAACGATCCGAATATGATTCACGGGTTTATAAGCAGATACAGTTACAGATTTCATACGTACCACGAATGATTATGACGACAAATATAAATGTTTCTATGTATAATCGCCTTACTAAAGCGCAACACAATTCATATTGCAATAGCCTGATGTTGCCAATACCTGATCAAAAATGATCTTCATACTTAGCTTTGATTTTTAGTAGACACAAGTGAATTGAAATCAATATTTCTGGTACTCGTAGATTGGTAAAGAGTTTGTTTGTCTGATGGTTCCTGATGTTTCTGTCCGCTTTGTCTGTCCATCAATATCAAAGGTATTTTTTTTGCGCATATTTTTTTGATGTTGATTTTTTGGAGTAAAGCCACTCATCGTTTCCTTGTGCCCGAATCAATTGGCTTAACCAAAAGCAAACCCCCACATATAACGTACAAATAAATAGGCGAGAAAGGTCGAAACGATGTTGATGATGAAGCCCTGCCGGTAAAAAATTAAGACGGACAAACAGGCTTCCCATCCAGTCCGTAAGATCGGTCGAAGAAAAACCTTTGGCAATGGCTAATCCGGCGCCAAAAAGAATGAGGACGGACCAGGGTAGCCAGCCGGCCGTCTTCAAGTCGAGCAGGCGTTCGCCCTTTTTGCCTGAGGGCAAAACCAATAGTAGCAAAGCCCCGAATATCGCAATCAGGGTATCGTCCAAACGTGGAATCCACCGGTTCCAGAGAAAAGTGCGTGTGATCCACAAAAACGCTATCCCGGCAACAACCATCAATACCCTTTTCTCGGCTGTTGTCATCGGAGATAGGGGTTCAAATTGCAGTACGGATTCTTTGTCTTGTTTCGCAGAACGAAAGCGGGTAAGATACATCCAAACCAAAAACAATAAAAGGGTTGCAAAAGGAACGCCAAAGAGCATCCAGTGGAAAAATGAAATCTCAAACCCTAAGGAGCTTTTGGCAACTCCCACCAAAATGATGTTGGGTGGAGTGCCAATGAGTGTGGCCATGCCGCCGATTGATGAGGCATAGGCGATGCCCAACATGATATTACGCGAAAATGGCTGTTTCGACTGAAAATGGCCAACTACCGACAAACCAATGGGCAACATCATGATGGCAGTGGCGGTGTTGGAAATCCACATCGAGATGAAAGCCGTTGCGACCATGATCCCCAGCAGTACTTTTTTCTCGTTCAGCCCCACAAAGCCTATAATAGTAAAGGCAATTCGCCGGTGCAGATTCCATTTTTCAATGGCTAACTCCATTACAAATCCACCTAAAAAAAGGTAGATGAAAGGATTGCCGTAAGAACTCGTCGTCTCCTTGACCGAAAGTGCTCCCGACAACGGAAACAGCAAGATGGGCAGCAATGAAGTGACCACTAAGTCAACAGCTTCGGTGATCCACCACAGCGCAATCCAACTCGTACAGGCCAATACAGCCCGCCCTGCATCGGAAAGCCCTTCGATAGGCATGGAATAAATCAAAAAGAACAACAGTGGACCTATAACAAGAGCAAATAGGTTTTTTGCACGATATACATAGTTCATCAGCCCGGATTTATATAGTCTGAAGTCTCACAAATGTACTATCAAATGAATTGGAGATAAAATATTTAACCTATTATTTTTTGATTTTTTTAAGAAACCCTTCTTCTTGTGACCGGGCTGTTTTATAGCACATCAAATGGTGAGTCCGCTGAAAAAACAGGCCGGATAAATCCTGTCATCAGTATGTTCATCCGGGTTAGGAAGTAAATTTTTAATTTTGCCTAACGACCAGCGACATGTTTTGTTTGCGTGCCCGACGATAGGAGGGATGGCGTAATTTTTGCCATCCTTATAAAGCACAAAATGTCTGGTACTTGCTAAGTTCTCTTTTTATACATAGTGTTATAGGAGCGAGGCAAAAATTGTGATACGGCAAATGAAATATACCGACCTGTTACAGGGAGTTTTTTATTTCATTATCAATAGTATCCAACATTTCTTTGACTGGCTCAATAAGCTGAATTACTGCTTCTTTTGAAAAGTCAAATAAATTTTCATAATCACCTTGTTGCCTCCAATCATATAGTTGTACAAGTAGTTTTCCATATTTCTTGTCAAGTTTCCTGGTTTTAATGAAATGTCTGGAGAACTGTGTTCTCTGACCAGAATGTGTCTGAGAATCAATCACGTTTAACACTAACAAGGCGTTAACCGCATAGAATATGGCATAGTATAGTCTGTTAACTGCTGAATTCCAAAACCCGTTTTGAATAAGAACTTGAGCAGCTTCAAAAGTAGTATAGGCTGATTCCATTCTCAGTCTGGAATATTCAATCCTTTCTTCTCTGGTCATAACTGAATGCCTTGTGAAGTAACATTGTGAAAATAAGGGGTAATATGGTGCTTTGTATTCCAATCGGATTTTGAAAAAACAAACAGAGATAATATTTCACCCGTTTCAAGCTCTAAATCATAGAGGTGGTCTCTAAATGTCTTTTCAATCTGGAATGTTACCGGATAATCTGTAAGAACCAGGATATCCCAATCTGAATCTTTTCTGGCATCACCTCTGGCTCGTGATCCATATAATATCACTTGAGCATTTTTGTCTATTTCTGAAATGTGCAGTTTAATACGCTGGGCTATATGTTCAGTTTTCTTATTCATCTTTACAAAGATACAATATCGTTGATAAATTTTCTAAGATTGATTAAAATATACTGTAACGTCTGACCAGCTTGCTGCTGCGGCGGATTTTTCCGATCCCGATAGCTATCGGGATCAAATTTACGAAAAATGTTCAATCGAAGCTGTTTCCTGCCGCTTTTGCCAAACGAGCTGTTGTGCGTTCGTTATTATTTCTTATCCCAAAAATATTTCTCGAAAATTATTTTTATTTGTTTTATTATATTCTCTTTTTCTGTTGGCTCTTTGTCCTGCAAAACCGATTTGTTGTAAAATGATACGTTTTTGTTCTTATTGTCAACTATCATTGCATACAATGTCGAATTTGCTTTTATGGGAGTTTGATAATACATTCCTAAAGTCAAAATACCTATTCCTATACCTTTTGCGATTTGTCCCCCATAATTGCCTTTGGCTCTTGTAAAGCCACTTTGAACAATGATTAAGCCAAATCTTTTATTATTTGCATCCAGTAAAGAATCAATTAAGGGTGTAATCGAGATACCATTTATACTTCTCTTACGCTCTGCTGACATTATCAAAAAATTAATTTCTCGCTCCAATCTATTTTTTATAAGTGAATCGGTCAGTACAATTTCTTCTGAAGATAAATGAAGTTTATTTTTGAAAGTTTCCAATGATTCATTCAGTACAAGTTGAGTATTTTTTGAAATAGAATCATTATAAACGCTTCGATTTCCTGATTCAATAAGCGAAATATAGGAAAGTGGCTCAATTTTTAACATTTCTGTTATTTCATCAGGTATTACATCGGATGTTAAAAATTTCGATGGAGAACAAGAGATGCATAAAAAAACTACACACAAAAACAATGTTACGTTTTTCATAATGATTTCCTTTAATTTAATTCAACTAAATATATTTTTATTTTGTATCAGCATTGTCTCGAATGACTTTGTAGTTATAGAAAATGACGCCCAACGTTTGACTCGCTTGGCGAAGGCGGCACTTTTTGCACGGAACTTCAACCGAAGACGGAACTTCAAATTTACGAAAAATTTTCAATCGAAGACGTTTACTGCCGCTTTTGCCAAACGAGCTGTTAGCACCAGTTATATTCTGTCTGTCCAATACCAATTCAAGTTTAATAATAATTTTAAATAATAAGACACTAAATAAGCTTGTCTAATAGTTTTAATTGTCCCTTGGTCTTGATTACTAACACGATTATATTGGTAAGTAAAAGAAATTTGATTGTCTGTTGGTTTTTGTTTTTCTTTTTCTTTTTCTTCTTCGTTAATTAATATCTTAGATAAAAAGTCTATTGTTTCTCTAAGTGTAAATTTATCGTTTTCGTTTCTGTAAATATTTTCCCACGTTGTCTTGTTAGATTTTTCTATTTCACTATGCAGTAAAAAATGATTTGAAGTTCTTGTAAATGTAGCTTCTTTATGATAATCATTAATGTCGTTAACATTTAGAAATGGCGTTTGGTCAAGTAGTCTGATTTGAGAGGCAAGTATTTTCAATTCTTCAAAGTCCATTACTTGATTTGTCGCATAATACACCGAATAACCTGTGTTCGCCAATTCTTTTAATCTGTCATATTGATGATAGTCTATGTCTTTACTATTAGCTCTGTGTGGAATAAAAAAACGTAAGTAATTTTCATTCCATACGTCATAATGTTTACCATTCCTACGTGTAATTTCGTCAGATAATTTGTATTGAATAAAAAAGTTTCCACCTCTGTGGTTTGCATTTGGTGGAAAATGCAACCAAGGGAAATAAAATGCAGTATCCCAACCTAAACGAAACTCTTCAATAAGGTCAACTAAAATTGGTACAGGAACAACTCCACGTCCTTGAAAAATTCTAAGTGAAATTTCTGTATTTATTAGTTGTTGCAATTGACTTTCTGAGTAATTGGTTTCCATTTAGTGTCTGTCTTTTAATTGGTGCTAACGGGCCGCGTGTATGGGTAGTGGCGGATTACGGGGCACTTTCCTATCAAGATACGATGAACTTGATGCGAGGTAGAACGCCTAAACACGCGACACCCCCCGCCATTACTTATACACGATGTTATGGGCTGTATTTATTTATCTCGTCCAATAATCTTCCTTTTGTATATTTCTCCAATTCTAATTCAATTGTTGCATCCTTATCTGATTTAATTATCTTAGTTTGAAGTAACGGATTTATACCTTCCTTGTAAAAAATGAGTAATAAGTTTTTATCTCTTGGAACACGAATTTTCGACTTCTTAAGGCTATATTCATAAATTATCCATTTTTTTTGATTGTCTCTTACTAATAGATGTAAAGATTTGCTTTTAGGAATATTAAATTCCAATACAATACTTTCTTTTCTTTTCAATTTATATTCCGTTAGTATATGCACATATTGACTGTCTCGGAAAGTTTCAGCCATATAATATTTAAAGAAATCAAAGTCATTTATGATTTTCTTGTCATATTGAGATGAATAAACAAATTCAAATTTTTCTTTTCTCTTATTATATTCTTCCTCTGTTGCATTGTAAAACATATAAGTTTTTGCTAATCTCTCTTTAATTAACAGACTATCAAAACTAATTGGAAAAATAAAAGGTATGTCAATAAATTTTCCTCTTGCTAATCCTGGCAACCAGTCTTTAAGGTCATTTACAAAACTAAAAGCGATAGAATCACAAATTGGGTTTGCTGATTTTATAATCTTAGTGTTTTTTAATTCTCCATTTTTTCCAAAAACGGTGGACACAAATACTTTCTTCCCATAGCAATCAATATTTTTAAAATCAATATTCTCAAAATATTTCGATGATTGAGTTTGAAAGTCTTTAAAAATGAACAATTCATCCCAAACATGTCCACCAAAAACAACTTCATTATCAGGGATTGTGTCATAAACAATCTGTGCCGTACCATTTAAAGTCAACAGCAAAAATATCAGCAGTATGTTACTTTGTCTTTTCATAATATTGCCCATAACACCTTATTAACGCAATAAATATACAACATTCGTTAATACAATCTATATAACATTCGCTAATGCATTTTATTAATTTGTGCCTAAAATATATATAGGACATTAAAACAAATAGATTTAGTGAAAAAAATATCTTAAAAAAAATAGCATTAACGAATGTTTTATTATTTTCGTTGTCGCAATAAAATGTAAAGCAATGGATGTCGACAGCCTTATTAAAGAATTTGAGCAAAAACTAATTTTGCAACGATACAGTGCAAATTCAATTTTGATTTATAAAAGTGTACTTAGGAGTTTCCTTAAGCTGACCGAAAAGAAG
>Ga0265294_10008135_pt1 | contig 12303 bp, 10 predicted proteins | sample MunlanPumphouse3_FD_192504 | JGI IMG/M metagenome (GOLD analysis project Ga0265294, IMG submission 192504) | Groundwater microbial communities from a municipal landfill in Southern Ontario, Canada - Pumphouse #3 | ecosystem: Environmental > Aquatic > Deep subsurface > Groundwater | place... | reverse complement strand
TGGAATGAAATCCGAGGCGAAATGAAAAAGAGAGTGGTTATGATTGATGAGGCCTGGGTGGTTATGCAATCACCAGATGGCGCTTCTTTTCTTTTTGGCATGGCTAAAAGAGCTCGAAAATATTGGTTGGGCTTAACAACAATCACTCAAGATGTCAATGATTTTCTAAGTTCTCCCTACGGAGTCCCCATTCTAAACAACTCATCCCTGCAGTTGTTAATGAAGCAATCCTCGGCCTCTATTGATATTCTAGTAAAAACTTTCGCTCTAACTCTAGGTGAAAAAAATCTGGTCCTTTCAAGTAATGTTGGCGAAGGCCTCTTTTTTGCTGGCTCGAAGAGAGTTGCTGTCCAAGTAGTCGCCTCTTATACTGAAGATCAAATTATCACTAGTAATCCGGAAGAGGTCATCAAAATTAAGGAAGCACAACGCGCCCGCAAGAGAGATGAGTTTATCCGCGGGCGAAGATAGAATGAGTTCTGATACAGAAATGGATATTATTCGTCCTGATGTTTTGGTAATGTACGGCATTGCCCTCATTTTGGATATGGCTGGCATTATTCTCTTTTTTCTTGGTCTTACCATTTTATTAGCTCCGATAGCTATTGTTCTACAATGGATTGTTGCCCTAATAGGGAACGTTCTTTTTAGTGTTTGGATCCTTTTTCTTCGTCCTGGTCAGGCCGGTTCAGTCAGACAGAGTTCTGCTCCTAGTATTAAATCTCAGACTCAAAGAATATCGGCTAAAAAAGGATCTAGCCAAAAAGCTGATGGCACCCCGCCACCTTCTTCGGCTTCATCCACCCCTTCTGCCAAAGGATCTAGCCAAAAAGCTGATGGCACCCCGCCACCTTCTTCGACTTCATCCACCTCTTCTGCCAAAGGATCTATGTCGACGAGTCTAGCAACTCTTCCTGCCAAGAATGGCTCTACATCAATAAAAAAATGGTTTAAACAAGTTCTCCTTATTTGGCTAATAGAATCAATTCCATTGATTGGTGCAATATCTTGCACTTGGATTGTGGCTGTTTATCTTGAACAAAAAAAGGGTTAATAATGGTCAATTCTCTCAAAAAAACAACTCTTGTCTTGACTGGTATCCTATTGATTGTTCCTAGTTTGGTTTGGGCTGACTCGGGCGAAGATTTATCAGAAATGATTTCAACTGTTTTTAACTTTTCCATCGGTTTAGTGGGCATTGTTTGCTTTGTCATTTTGATTATGGGTGGCCTTGGCTATTTGACAGCTGGCGGATCACCGATAGTCATGGCCCGCGCCCGTAAAAGAATTATCAGTGGATTATCTGGAATTGCCTTGATTCTGTCTTCACAACTTATTTTAACAACCATTAATCCTGATCTGGCCAAAAGCATCTTTAGATTGCCCACCATTGATCCTATTGAGTGGCAACCGAGTGATCGGCCAGAACTTCCCGGTACGACTCACATTTATCAAGAAATACCTTTTGGAACTATTTTAGAAACTAAAATATTAGCTAAAAATATTGGTTGTGAAGAAATTGATTGCTATACCCAAAAGCCTTTTACCAATCAAGAACTCGTACAGATCGCTTCCCTAATGGAAAAAGCAGCTCCAGAGGCTTGGCCAGATGCTACTACTGAAGATGCTAAAATTGCTTATCTTTGTTATGACTTTGATGATGATGGAAATTTTGTCGAGCTCGAAGGCAAAATTGAATCAATGGTCAATAATGATCGTCTCGATTGTATAGAAAGAATAGTTAAGGCTATTAAAGCCAAAAGTAAGACTTTAAATGAAAGAGTCCAAGAACTAAAACAGTTAACTGTCTCTGGATGTCAATGCAATTACTGTTCTTGTGGAGCGTGCCTCGAATGCCCGGAACCAGGAGTCGACTGTGACGATAGCCCTGATTGCGATTGCGATCCAGACGCACCTCCCTGTGAGCCTGAAGAACCCTGTGACCCAAATGACCCGGATTGTGAGCCTGAAGAACCCTGTGACCCAAATGACCCGGATTGTGAGCCTGAAGAACCCTGTGACCCAAACGCACCCCCTTGTCTTCCTTGCTGCGAACCCTGTGACCCTTGCGAAACTTGTGCTTGTGGAGAACCTTGTACGGGAACAAGAGAAGTTGTCTGCCCTTCCGTCGCTAAAATTGATGAAATTCGAGGCGATCTTTGGATGGCTCAAATTGTGGAAGGTTACGACTTATTGGAAGAAAGTGAAATTGTTAAAGTTCCTGTAGAAAATTTTCAAGAGATGACTTTAGTGAATCAAATTCGCTATCTTTCTAGTCGTTTTTTACCGCCACATATTGCGAGCCTCAAGGTAGATCTAAAATACCTTGAAAAAGCAAGCAAAATGTATAAAGAACAGTGTGGCTATGGAACTCAATTATCTCAAGCAACTTTGATGCAAATCATTGAAGAAAAAGGGTTCAACTCTTTGATCGACATCGAGATTAATCCATTCTGTCTGAATGGAAACCCCGCCCACTGGGGAGAAACATGTTCCAAAGACGAGCAAGCTTCAATTGACCGCTGGTGCCAAGAATTTAATTGCACTGACTGTGATGAAGAAGGAGGGAGTAAACTTCTCTGTAACCAATGTGATCTTGATCGACTCGAGAAAGGAACTGAAGTTATTTATCAAGTCGGTGAAGAAGAAAAATCTACTTATAAATGTTCTGAATATCGAGTCAATCAACAAGATGGTTTAGAAGATCGGGAAATAGATGATGAACTGGGAATTCTTTGCTGGGTTCAGTCTGATGGAGAAATTTGTGAATCTTTGACCGGAAATCCTTTTACCTTTTACTGTCCTCAAGAATTTTCTTCCGCCCCCTCGACCACCGAAGAACAGACAATGGTTAGTGAATTCACAATTAGTCAATCATACCAAAATGGTTATCAACAAGGATATCTTGAAATTGGCCAGCTTGTCGATAATGCTCAAGCTTATATAGAGCAAATAGTTAGACCAATGGAGTTTATCGTTAGACAAGAAGTAACAAGTATTACCTGCCCCTCTTTTGACAAAAAAGACCAGGATAATATTTGCCAGTTGTTTTGGGCTTCAGAACGATGCACCTGTGAAGGGATTATGACAACTGAATATAAATCTAAAGGAGACTGTGGTAAATCTTGTAATGTTCAGCACGGTTGCTTATGTAGCATATGTGAAGAACCTTGTGAGGGTTGCAACTGTTCAACTTGTTGGCCTTTAGAGTTAGAAATAGAAAACTACGATCAACATCCGTGTCCTCAAAGTGTTATCGCAAGCCGAGCTTCGGAAACAGGTGCAGCATACATGCGAATTGAGCAGAACGTTAATAATATAGTTAACTTAATTTTGGCTCAGAAACTAACGAAACAACAACCTAATCGAGCCGAACTATTTAATCAACTTCAGGATGTTGAAAGAAAACTGCGTCGATGTGTCTCTAGTTTTTCGGTAAGCGACTATCTAGCTTCAATAATCGCCCAACCATTAGATTGCCGTTATTTGTTAGACATGCAGCAGCTAGGTCTAGATAGCGGCGGAATAAAAATTAGCCCACCGGTTGAAATGTGTTATCCTTATAATAGTGAATCGCTTTACGGAAATGGCTTAAATGAAGATCAAAGAGCTGCTTGCCAAGCTGATCGCAACAGTCGTGAGTGTTTAAGAGCAATTGAGAATCTAATGTTTGATTATTTTTGCCTCGAAGAGGATATGAATTAATATGAAAAAATTAAAAACACTATTTATATTACTTTTATTAGTCGCTTTAGTGCCCTTAGGAGCTCTTGCCGCTCGTGGATTAGAGGCTACTTATCCTACTTTTGGAGGGATCACGGTCACCGAAGACACGACTTTCCCTGAGTATTTAAATTATATCTATTACTTTATTATTGGGATGACCGGCGTCGCCGCTCTTATCATTTTACTCTGGGGCGGAGTTTTATGGCTTGCCGCGGCTGGTTCCCCAAACCAAATTAATAAATCAAAAGAAAAAATAATTGGCGGTTTATCTGGAATTGCTATTATTTTGGGAGCTCATTTAATTTTAACAACTATTAATCCTCAAATATTTGGTGTCGGATCAGTTGAGCCTATCCTGCCTAATAATGGATATTGTCTTCGTGGAGATGAATTTCGGTGGGTAAATGACGACCAATGCCCAGAAGGATGGAATGAGTCTGATGAAGGAAACTGCAGTTTTATTGACGGTACAGTTGGAGAAAAATGCTGCCAGGCTAGTGCTAGTGACAGAATTTATTGTTATGATAAAAATATCAGCACCTTTGCTCCAATTGGATTTGTTCCTAAAGAAGTTAATTTCAGAGAATCTTTCATCACCATTAGATCAGTTGTTGTTTTTTCTGCAGAAGACTATCAAGGAACTCCTGAAGAAATTTATAATACCGTACCCTACGGAGAAGAAATCATCGAAGGTACTTGGAAATCACTTGGAATAAGCAATGTTCAATCTTCCTATCTAGTTAGGATAGCGCCCGGTATAAGAGTCTTCCCTTCTAACAACTGTGAATATGATTTTAGCGATTTGCCTAGAAGCCTTCCATCTCAGACACTAACTCGAGTTCATACCTCTCTCGGCGAATATGCTGAGCGAGTCGCTTCAATCCAAAAAAGCGTCCGCAATCTTCAAGGAGAATATGAATATTGGGGTGGTGTTTTTTTTAGCAATGAGGGGTTGCAAGGAAATTGTGGAATTATTTTTGGTGATGGTGATCGTCGTCATTGTTTTGTTCCTGGAGCACAACAAATTGGTCAGATTCCAGGCGGATTATCTAAAAAGAATGTTTATAGCGCTCATATTTTCCGAAGAGAGATAAGCAATCAAATTAACGGAAAGATTACCTTTTATCCTCTCATTAATTATCAAGAAGTTACAGCAGTCGGCTATGAAAGTGAAGGATATACTGTATCAGCTGGAGATATAATTAGTCGTAACAATAATAACAGTATCTGGACAATGAATCTTGATTATGGCGGAGGAAGAAGTGCTTGGGACCAAGAAAATATTCTCTCCGTAAAAATCGACGGGAGGTTCTTGGTCGTCTTAAATTCTGAACCAGATTTCACCGGGCGATGCATGGTCCTAGCCGGTGACAAACCATCTCTGATCGGAAGTTATATTTTAGGCGACGATCTGGAAGAAAATAAAGTTAGATCTATCGCTATTATTCCCCTGAAGTAATCAATTGGCCGGATAAATAATGATATGACGATGGTGTCCCCGACCATTGCTTTGGCTATAAACGCTTTGTCTTTCAGCTAAAGCACTGTGAATAATTCTTCTCTCCCAAGCCCACATTGGTTTTAAGGCTTGGGGTTTTTTAGTTAAAGTTGCTTGATCAGCCGCCGTACGGGCTAGATCCTCTAGGTATTTTGCCTTTTTCTCTTTATAATTATTGATATCTAAATCAATAAAAATATGACGACCAATTTCTTTGGCTACAATTTTCTTGATTAAATTTTGAGTTTCGACTAATGTTTCACCTCTTTCTCCAATAAAAAAAGGAGCCTCTTCTACCCAAAGTGACACCTTAATTGTATCAGAATTAACTTCTCCAAATTTAATTGGCGAATCAACGCCTAAAAAACTAAACAGCTTTTTAATAATTTCTTTTATTTTTTCTGTTTCGGAGGGGCGGAACATGATATGTTTTTCTTCTTAAGATAATATTGTTGACCGATAATAAAAAGGGTGTTTATTAACCAGTATACTCCAATAACTGCGGTGAATCTAGTTAAGACGATAAAAGCAAAAGCTGGAAGAAAATAGACCATATTCTTCTGGAATCCCGACTTCTTTTGGTCGGAAGAACCAGCTGTTTTCAATTGCCAGTACTGAACTATGGCAACAATAATCGCCAAAATTATACTTGGCTGAGTTAAGTCTGGATTACCAAGAAAAGTTAATTCAGCAGTTTCTAGTGATGGAACAAAAGAATAAAGATGACTACTTAAAGACAAGACACTTAGATCATTAAATACTCGAAAAATGGCAAAAATAATCGGCAATTGAATCAACGGATATAGTAAGCTCGAGAAAGGGCTGACGTTGTGTTTTTTATAAAGAGCCATTATTTGTTGAGACTGTTCAGCTGGATCATTTTTATACTTTTTCCGAATCTCTTTCATTTCAGTGTCGATTTGACTCATTGTCTCTTGAGTTCGGGTAGCCTTCAAAGAAATTGGAAAAGTGATTAACTTAATAATTACTGTTACCAAAATAACTGACCAAATCAGATCTTGACCCGGTAAGAAAATATGACATATAGCCAAAAGATTGAGTATTGGCTGATAAAATAAAAAATTAAATATATCTCCAAGTGACATAAAATTAAAAAATCTTTGATAAAATATTTTTCCACTCCGATTCCAGCTCTAGATAGCTAGCATTAATGGCTGCTTTTTTAGCAATAATTACTAAATCAACATTTTCTTTTCTTTCTAGTGCCACCGACCTGATAATTTCTCGGATTCTTCTTTTTAATTTATTTCGGGTAACTGCTTTTTTGGCAACTTTTTTACTAATCACAATTCCAACTCTTATTCGTCCTTCTTGATTAGATTTAAATCGAATTAAAAATAATCTACCTCCGACCGCCTTTCCCTGCTGGTAAGTTAAGTCAAAGTCTTTTTTCTTGGTTAAGCGATGTGAACGGGGTAGCATGTTTATTCGCTTTCAAGATTATCAGGCAAAACACCTTTGGTCAATTAACTTATTCTGCCCAAAATATTAACATTTTATCCCCACCTCTTTAAAAGCCCTGTTATAAAGGGCTTTTTAAGTGGTTCTCTTGATTTTCTAATTGTGCTAAAGTAGCAGTATTATGAACAAAGAAGAGTTATGGCAGGCTGCCTTGGCTCGTCTCCAGTTTAATGTTTCTCGAGCTAATTTTGCAGCTTGGTTTAAAGAAGCTGTTATTCTTGATTGGCAAGATGATTTAGTTTCGATCGGAACACCTAATAGCTTTTCTAAAGAATGGCTAGAAAAAAAGCACCATCAAGATATCTTGAAGGCATTAAATGAGGTTTGTTCTGAGATTAAAAAAATCAAATACGTTGTCTCAAAACAACAAAAGACAAATATTGAATCTCGTCCGCCGGTTGCACCAGAAACAAAACAAATTCAATTTGAAGAATTCCAGCTTAATCCTCGAACAGGATTAAATAATCGATATACTTTTAAGGATTTTATCGTAGCCTCGTTTAATGAAATGGCTTTTGCTGCCGCAGAAGCTGTTGTCCAAGAACCTGGACGAGCTTATAATCCTCTTTTTATTTACGGTGGGGTGGGTTTAGGTAAAACTCATTTATTGCAGGCTATCGGCAATAAGCTCGACGAAGAAGATGAAATAAAAATTAAATATATTTCTGCAGATAAGCTAGTTTCACAAATTGTAAGTAGTATTTATGAACGGAGTATTGAGTCTTTAAAAAAAGAATTTCAACGATTAGATGTTTTGATCGTTGACGATATTCAATTTGTCGCCGGTAAAGAAAAAACTCAAGAAGAGTTCTTTCATGTTTTTAACGCTCTTTATGAAAAAAATAGTCAAATAATTCTCTCTTCAGATCGATTACCAAGTGCTATTCCAGCTTTAGAAAAAAGACTTCGATCAAGATTTGAGGGAGGTATGGTTGTGGACATCAGTCGACCGGATTACGAGAGTCGACGAGCGATTCTAGAAACTAAAATTAAGGAATGGAAAGCTGACGTTGATCCAGAAGCACTAGATTATATCGCTACTAATATTCAAAATAATGTCCGAGAACTCGAAGGTGCTTTAAGGAGACTAATCGCCCACCAGAATATGAAAAAAAAGAAGTTAAATCTCGAATCAGCTCGAAAGGTTTTACGTGATTTAACCCGGACTCAAACTAAAACTGCCTCACCTCAAAAAATAATTAGTAGCGTAGCCGCTTTTTATGACCTTGATTTAAAAGAATTAACCTCTGAAACACGCAAAAAAGACATTGCTTTTCCTCGTCAAATTGCAATGTATTTATTGCGAAAAGATTTAAAGAAATCTTATTTAAGTATTGGTAATTTATTCGGCGGACGAGATCATACAACTGTTATTTATGCTTGTAATAAAATCGAAGAAGAAGTTTCGAAGGATGGAAGGTTAACTGACGAAATAAGCATGATTAGACAGAGAATTTATGGGGAATGAATCTGAATAACTAGTGACTAAATATGGTACAATAAGAGTATAAATAACCAATTATTTATTTTAACTTTTTTAGACCAGATTTTCTCCTTCTCTTTTCCACATTCATCTCCCCAATTATAATTCTTTTAAACTCTTTACCAGAAAGAAATTATTTCTTTTTTCCCCGAAATGTTTCATCATAACAACAACTATTTATTTATATAATTAAATTATTATCATTATGAAGATCGAAGTTTTGCGGGAAAAATTAAATCAGGCTATTGCAATCGTTGGACGAACAGCAATCAAAAGTGCAAGCTTACCGATTCTTGAAGGAGTGATGATCAAGGCCGATGATAATGCAGTTCACTTTTTAGCTACTGATTTGGAGGTTGGGATAAAAGTTTCAGTTCTGGCTAAAATATTAAAGGCTGGACAGGTAGTTATTCCGGCTCGAATTATTTCTGCACTTGGTAGATTAATGAATGGCGATAAAGTTTCCTTGGATTTGGTAAAAAATACTTTAGTTATCAAGGATGATGAAAATGAAACTTCACTTCAAATATTAAATTCTGAAGATTTTCCAGTTATTCCTCAACCAAACGAAGACTTCTCTATTAAAATTAACGGTTCTGTTTTAAGCCAGGCATTGTCTCAGGTAGTCGATTGTGCTTCGACTTCTCAGTCTCGACCGGAAATTTCAGGTGTCTACTTAAGAATAGCTGGTGATCAGTTAACTATTGCTGCTACCGATAGTTATCGTCTGGCTCAAAAAAACATTTCCCTGTCTGAAAAAGTTAAAAAAGAGCGGGAGATGATTTTGCCAGCTAAAGCTGCTAGTCATCTAGTTGGTATCGTCTCAGAGTCTGATAACTCAATTGAAATAACTGGCGATGATAATCAGATTAAATTTGGTATTAGCTTAGGTGAGTCACCTTTGAATCTTGATGTAGAAATGGTTTCTCGGTTAATTGAAGGAACTTATCCTCGTTATCAAGATGTAATTCCTCAAAAGCCTCCGGTTAGCATTAGAGTCGACCGTCATGAATTTATAGGTAAGATAAAAGCGGCTAGTCTTCTTTCGGATCAGACTTATGAAGTAAGACTCTCAACGCAATCCGAAGAAGGTCGGTTAAGAATTGAAGCTCGCAGTTCTCGAGTCGGTGAGTTTAAATCTTCTATTGTAGCTGAAATTGAAGGGGGTGAAGTTGAGGTTGCTTTTAACGGACGTTTTCTTTCTGATGCTTTACTCAATATGAGTGGTTCTGATGTTCAGCTTAGTCTAACTGATGCCGATAAAGCGGCTTTAATTACGTCTGGAGACGATCAAAGCTACTTGTATGTCTTAATGCCTATTCGTTCAAATTAATCATTGATTAATTGAGTCGAGTGCGTAATTCATAAATTCCTTCCAGATAGCACCGGCTGTGCTGACTGATGGACGCTGGACCATCGGTTGCTCATTATTGTTACCGAGCCAAACGCCGGTAACAATTTTTTGGTTATAGCCGATAGCCCAAAAATCTTTATAATCTTGATTAGTTCCGGTTTTAACAGATACTTCTGGATATTTCGGAAGGTAAAGGTTTGAGTTATATCCAAACATTGGAGCGCGAGCATCTTCATCAGATAAAATACTATTTATTTCTTCGGCTGTCTGTCGACTGATAATTCTCTGGCTAATCAGACTATTATTTTGATAAATTACTCGTCCTTGGTTGTCTTCAATCCGGCTAATTAAATAAGGATTAACTTTTAGCCCTTCGGTTGCAAAACAGCCATAAGCAGTTACCAGTTCGAATAGTTTTACTCCACCACCGCCTAAGACCAGTGAAGGAACAGCTGGGAGATAGCTATTAATTCCAGTTTCTTTTAAAAACTTTAAACTATCTTCTATTCCAGCTTGTTCAAGAAAAACTTTAACCGAGGGGATGTTAAGTGATTGAGCTAAAGAACTTCGTAGAGTTACTGCTCCTCGAAAAAACCCATCATAATTTCGGGGAATATAATAAGAACCACCCCAGAGACCAAAGTTTGTTGGTTCGTCAATTACAATATCATCAGGAGTTGATCCCTTTTCGAAAGCTGTTGCGTAAATAAACGGCTTTAAGGCTGAACCTGGATGTCTTTCGCCGGAGAGAGCGACATTAAATTGAGGTTGAAAAAGACAATTTGAAGCACATTCTTCGGGGTAAGAAGGGGCAAAATAATCTTTTGAACCTACGAGTGCTAAAACAGCTCCGTTTTGAGGATTGATAGCGACTAATGATCCGTTATGTATTCGAAAAACCTCATAATCCTCAACTTTAGTTCGAATAATTTCTTCAGCTTTTTGCTGAAGATCCCAATTAAGAGTTGTATAAACCTTAAGACCGTCTCTCTCTAATCGACTTCGTCCATACATGTTTTCTAGTTGTTGCAGAACCTGTAAAGTAAAATGAGGGGCTTTCAGGGAATGAATGATTCGGTTAAAATTTATCTCTTCTGATAAAGCTTCAGTCATTTCTTCCGCGGAAATATTTCCTAAAATCTTCATCCGGCTTAGAGTATACTGCTGGCGATTAATTAATCGATCTACGTCTCCTGAATAAGGCGAGAGAGCACTTGGGGCTTGGATTAAAGCAATTATGGTTGCTGATTCGCCGAGGGTTAATTGACTGGCTGGTTTGTTAAAAAATCCTTGACTAGCTGATTCTATGCCATAGAAATTAGAGCCAAATGGCACTTGATTTAAATACCATTCTAATATTTCATCTTTTGAATATTGACGTTCTAATTCTAAAGTTAAAATTATTTCTTTAATTTTTCTCTCAGCTGTTTTTTCAGTCGTTAAAAAATGAGATCGAATTAACTGTTGAGAGATGGTCGAGGCTCCTTCAGCCGAACGGCGGAGTTTTAGATCAGTTAAAATAGCACGAACTATTCCTCGTAAATCAACTCCTCGATGTTCGTAGAATCGAGCATCTTCTAGGGCTACAACGGCTTGTCGGGCAAAAATAGATATTTCATCTAAGGGGACGACTAATCTATTTTCTTCGCCAAAAATATTGTAGAGCAAGATCTCTCCATCAGCATCATAAATTCGAGTGGGTTGAGCGGCAGTTGTTCGAACGAATTTATCTGGGTGTGGAAAATCATGAGTATAATAAAGAAACAAAGTCAAAGCTAAAACAACTCCAATTAAAAAAAGGATAAAGAGGGTTTGGATTAGACCGAAGAATATCTTCCAGAATAAGTTTTTCTTTTTTGGACTTTGATTCATTTTTTATCATGCCATTTAATCGGTTGGAGTAACTTATTTTTAATTAAGTAACAAGCGGCTGAGCCTAGGGCATCAGTAGCATGATTAGAATAATTATTGTCTTTAAGCGCAAAAAGTTGTTGCACCGCTGCTTGAACGTCTTCTTTGTCGGCTCGCCCCCAACCAGTAACTGCGAGCTTGATTTCTAGCGGACTAAATTCATAAATAGGTAATTTATGCTTTTCGGCGGCTAATAAAACCACTCCTTTCATTTGGCTAACTGCCAAAGCGGAGCTTCTATTCTGAAAGAAAAAGATGCTTTCGATAGTTAATAAATCGGGTTGATGTTGGCGAATAATGCGACGCATCTCTTTTTCCATCATCAGCAGGCGATAGGGATCTTCTCGGTCGGAATCGGTCTTAATAACTCCGCAATCAAGTAACTTAGGTCGCCGCCGTTGATAAGAAACCAAGCCGTAGCCGGTTTCAGCCGTTCCGGGGTCGATGCCAAGAATGATCATAACTCAGCATTAAGATAAACTTCTTGAATATCATCATGTTCACTGAGCGCTTCAAGCAAACGAGTTAATTTTTCCTGATTAACATCATCCAAATCAATGTTTTTTTGAGGCTTCCAAGCGAGAGAGTATTCTTTAATATTAATGCCTTTATCGGTTAATTCTTTTTTATTTTTTTCTAATTCATCTGGTTTGACATAGACAATTAAATCGTCTTCGTCCCATTCCAAATCATCGGCTCCAGCTTCAATAGCTTTCATTTCAAGGCCAGACTTGTCTTCAGACGATCCGGCAATAGTAATTTGTCCGACTTGTGCGAAGAGCCATCGAACTGAGCCCAGCTCGGACATCTTGCCTCCATATTTATTTAAGATTCCTCGAACTTCTTCTA
>Ga0265294_10008134_pt1 | contig 12306 bp, 13 predicted proteins | sample MunlanPumphouse3_FD_192504 | JGI IMG/M metagenome (GOLD analysis project Ga0265294, IMG submission 192504) | Groundwater microbial communities from a municipal landfill in Southern Ontario, Canada - Pumphouse #3 | ecosystem: Environmental > Aquatic > Deep subsurface > Groundwater | place... | reverse complement strand
GACGACGCAGCCAAACGACCTCCGGGTTGCCGAAGGCCTGATCGAGTACGCGACGGCGACGAGCAACGGCCCTCCCGGCACTCTTGCCACCGAAGCCTACCACATCCCCTTCCCCTACTGGGCCTTCAACGTGAGCGCAACGCCGGCGAACGATTTCCCCTGGCTCGCGATCGAGGTCCACGAGAAAGACGACCCCAACCGGATCGTCGAGACCGTCCACTACTCCCGCAACGAATTCCCGTACTCGGGCGGGAAGTTCGGGGAGAAGAAAGAGCGGTTCGTCATCCTCGAGGGCTACAGGGACTACTACTTCACCGTCCGTTCAGAGTCCTTAAAGTCGCTTGAGATCTCTGTCTTCGTCCCGGAGAAGTATCTCGTTTAGGCGGGAGGAATCTCTCCCCCTTCTTCTGCTATCCGGAGCTCCCTGTCGTACTCATCGATCGCGGCGGTGTAATCCTTCCACGCCCGGTCAGCCCCGGCAAGGTGGTCTCCTGCCGCGGCATACGCCTTCGCATCGTAGGCGCCCGCGGCCGACGACCAGAGCGAGAACGCGCGGTTCAGGTGGTCGAGCGCCCGGATATAGGCCGACTGCGCCTCGACGTAGGCTTCCGGGACCTCGTCGGCTCCGACGATCTGCCGGTGGTAGGCCGCAACACCTCTCCCGTACTCAGCGATGGCCGCAAACTCCCGCATGACGGCATCGGATTCGGCGACCGACGGATATTCCGGGCGGGATCTCATGTGGGAGGAGACCTTCCCGGAGACCAGGAAGAGATCAGCCTCCGATGCCGCCACATGACTGCCGAAGACCGCAACCTGCCTCTCCTCGGTGTAGTCGATGAAGAGCGTCCATCCGACGAAGACGAGGAGGAGAGCGGCCGCCGCCACCCCGGCGGCGATGAGCGCCTTTCTCCAGCCGATGGCGATCTTCGGGAGCTTCGGAACCTTCAGGTCCACGAACCCTCACGCTCCTCCCGCCGGCAGGCGGGCCGGGCGGATGCGGTACTCGAGAGGCGCGGGGATGGAGCGGAGGGGGATGATCTTCGGTGTCTCCGACCTCACGCTCTGGAGTGCTCCGTCCTCTGTATCCCCAATGGGGAACGGTTTCCCCCGGATTACCGGGGAATCGGCCGAGACCTTCCCCCCGTAAAAGTTCGTCCCCTCCACGTAGTAGTAGTGCTTTCCCCTGTAATCGAAATATTTCGGCGTATATTTCACGTAGTAGGGGTTGAACCCCTCCATCCGGATGCCGAGAGCCATGTGGTCCGAATACCTGAGCAGCGCCGTATCGTAGCCGAGAGCATCGAGGAGCCCCGAGAGCAGGATCGCAGAGTCCTCGCAGTCCCCCTTCCCGTCGACGAGCGTCTCTGCAGGATACCGGGGATACTCGATGCCGTCCTTTACGGGCCGGGCATAGCGGGGGAGGGCTCCTTCAACATAGGAGCCCGTGCTGTTATCGGGTTCATACGGGATCTGCTGGACGAAGAAGACGACGTTCATCATCCGGAGGTACTCCTCCTCCGGGTTGCCGACGGCGGGGGCTATCCGGCGGGCGAGGGCCTCGAGGACCGGCCGGTCCTCTTCGGCGAGGGCGTAACGCCCCCAGGCGAGCGGATCGGCGAACCGCAGGGTCTCTCGATGCTCAAGAAAGAGCGCCTCCGGGATCTGGACCGTTGTCGTCTGGACGCCGCCGTCGATCGCCGTCCAGCGGAACGTCCGGGTGTATGCCTCGCCGTCCTCCGGGAAAGGCGTTGCCGCCGGCAGGGGCGCGGGCGGCAGGTATGTGGCCGGTGCCGGTCCGGGGGAGGCGATAGGCTCCCCGAGGAGTGCGGGTTTCACTACGAGGGCGACGACCAGGATCACAAGCCCGCCCGCGATGACGGGGACGATATCCTTCCACTCCATGCCGGAACCTCAGGCGATGCGTCTCTGGTAGAGGTGTTTGCTATGCGCCGCTAAAAAACGTTAGCTGTTTCGTCCGGGGAAGGGTCTATTCCGGAATGGTTTAGTACAGAGTGTCCCGCGGGGGCGGAGCCCGATCTTAACCGGCACCTTCGCACTCCTCATCGTCATCTTCTCCAGGGCCAACGCGGCTCTCGCCTGCAGTATCACTCACGATCGTGCCGTTACGGCAGGCCGATTCCAAAGAACCCGGCGATGAATCGGACGGCGGCGTAGAGGAAGTAGAGGCCGAAGACCAGTTTCAGGGTCTCCGGCCGGAACCGCCCGACCATCGCAGCCCCCACCTGGGCGCCGGCGATCGACCCGGCAGCGAGGACCAGCCCCGCCCCGACGGCGACGTAGCCCTCCGCGAGTTTGATCCCGCCCCCGAGGATCGCCATCGGGATCATGGATGCGAGCGATGTCCCCATCGTGACACAGACCGGGGCGCCGAAGATGTAGATCAGACCGGGGACGAGAGCGTAGCCGCCTCCAAGGCCGGTGATCCCGGTCAGTATGCCGACTCCGGTGCCGAAGAGGAGGTGGCCGGGAGGGGTGCCCCCGATGCACCCGGACTCCGGGCGGGTGCCCGGCCTGAGCCCCTCGCGGATCATTCCGAGAGACGGGGCAAGGAAGACCAGCCCCAGGACGAGGCCAAGCACCCGGGTATGGCCGACGAGGAAGGCGAAGAGCCAGGACCCGATGAGGACACCGGCAAGCCCGCCGGCGGCGATCCAGACCGCCACCCCCCGGTCCAGGTTCCCCCGCACCAGGTGGCCGGAAGCGCCGGAGAGCGATGTGAATATGACCACAAAGAGCCCGGTTCCGATGGCGACGGGCTCCGAAAAGCCGAGGTAGAAGTACAGAATCGGGAGCATGATCGTCGCCCCCCCGACGCCGATCAGCCCGCCGAAGACCCCGGCAACGAGGCCGACCGCAAGGAGGAGGAGCACGGCGGCCGGGGGCATATACGGACCGACGGTGAGCGCCGCACAGAGCATGGCCGCGATAACGACAGAGAGCACCGCTATCCGAACGATGCGCCGTCCATCCGTCACGGGCCCGGGCTCCCGTCGCAGATCCCGAACGCAGGCGGGTAGGTGACGGTTCTTCCGGTGCCCCGGAAAGCCTCGGGCAGGAGGTCGAGCCCCATGACCGTCTCGCCCGGAAACAGGAAAGGCGCCGGAAAGCCCTCCTCGCGTGCCGGGGAGAGAGCGGCACAGAACCCGGATGGCGCACGGGCCTCGTCGTCGCGCGAAAAGGCACGCCGGATCAGGTCGTGAACCGTCGGGTAATCATCTCGCTCTTCAGGCCGGACCAGAACCCGACAGGATCCCATACACCCGTACGTAACCCCTCAGCACCCCATGAACCTGCCGGAACCGGTCAGCGGGGGAGACAGACCCCTTCCGTGCCGGCCACCTGCTTCCCGGGCTCGGCCGCGTACATGCAGACCGAGGGGTAGTACCTGGTGACGTAATCCTTGAGCATCCGGAGGGAGCAGTACTCGGGGGCGATGCTTTTTATCGACTCCTTCATCACCCGGACCCACTTGTGCGGGACGTTGTCCATCGTCCGCGAGTAGTAGAGCGGGGCGATCTCGTTCTCGATAAGGTCATAGAGCGTCTCCGCGTCTGCACGGTTGTTCCCGGCGTAGGGGGCATGACCTTCAAACCCCCAGCCGTTCCTGCCGTTGTAGCCCTCGACCCACCAGCCGTCCAGGACGGAGAGGTTCAGCACGCCGTTCATCCCCGCCTTCATGCCGCTCGTGCCGCTTGCCTCCATGAGCGGGACCGGAGTGTTCATCCAGACATCCACGCCGTGGACCATATAGCGCGCAAGCTGCTCGCCGTAGTCCTCGATGAAGGAGATCCGGCCCCCGAACCGGGGATCCTGGGAGTACTGGTAGATCTCCTGGAGGATACGCTTGCCCTTCTCGTCGGCAGGGTGGGCCTTCCCGGCGAAGATGAACTGCACCGGCCTCCAGCGGTTGTTCACGATCCGGTCAAGCCGGTCCAGGTCTTCGAAGATGAGGTCAGCCCGCTTGTACTCGGCGAACCGGCGGGCAAACCCGATCGTCAGCGCCGATGTATCGAGCATCAGCCCCTCGGCAGCCAGGTTTGCGGGCTCTTCCCGGTGTCCCGCCCATTTGAGGCGTTTTCGCTCCCGGAGCCGGGCAAAGAGTTTCATCTTCAGCCACTGGTGCTCGCCCCAGAGTTCATCGTCCGGTATCTCGTCGACGACCTCCCAGATGATCGGGTTGTCGTAGTCCTCCCGCCAGTTTGGATAGACCACGTCCATGTAGCGGTCGAAGAGCGCCTCGATCCGGTGGTTCAGCCACGAGGGCATGTGGACACCGTTCGTGATAGCGTCGATCGGGACGTCCTCAACAGGGAGGTCGGGCCAGAGGGGCTGCCACATCTCCCGGGCGACCTCGCCGTGCCTCTGCGAGACGCCGTTATGGAAGAGGCTCATCCGGAGGGCAAAGGCGGTCATGTTGAACCCGGCGCCCGGGTTATGCGGGTCTCCCCCGAGCGCCATGAACTCGTCCCAGTCGAGATCGAGCGACGGGCAGTAACTGCGGAAGTACTTCGCCATCAGATCTTCGGGGAAGACGTCGTGGGCGGCCGCCACAGGGGTATGGGTGGTGAAGACCGAGGTGCCCCGGACCCTCTCAAACGCTTCTCCGCGGGGCATTCCCGCCACGAGCCGCTCCCGGAGCCGTTCGAGAATGCCGAACGCCGAATGACCCTCGTTTAAGTGCATCGCCGAGTAATCCACGCCGAGGGCGTGGAGGACCTTCCGCCCACCGATACCGAGCACGATCTCCTGCCGGAGTCGGCACTCGAGCTCCTTTAGGTAGAGGCGGTGGGAGATGCTCCGGTTCTCGGGGAGGTTCTCATCGATATGGGTGTCGAGGAGGTAGAGGGGGACACGCCCCACCTGCACCTTCCAGACCGCGACGTAGATCGGCGGGTCGATCAGGGGGACCTGCACAACGAGGTGCCTGCCTTCGTCGTCAAGGACCCGGAGAACCGGCGCGGCGTCGCGGTCCAGAACCTCCGCGACGTTCTTCTGCCACCCGTTCCCCTCCATATGCTGGTGGAGGTATCCTTCGGCGTACATGAACCCGACGGCGACCATCGGTACGCCGAGGTCGCTCGATGCTTTGATGTGGTCGCCCGCGAGGATGCCGAGCCCCCCCGCATAGAACGGGAGCGAGTGGTGCAGCCCGAACTCGCTGGAGAGGTAGGCGATCGTCAGCGGCACCCGTCCGGGGTAGTGTTGCGCAAACCAGCTCGTCCTCGGCTCCATATACTCCCGGAACCGGAACATGATGATATCGTAGCGGCGGAGGTACTCCGGGTTGTTCGCCGCCCGCTCGAAGAACCGGGGCGGGGTATCAAGGAGCATCCTGACGGGGTTGTGACGGCTCATCTTCCACTCCGCCCGGTTCAGCAGTTTGAAGAGCACGGTCGCCGAGGAGTGCCAGCTCCACCAGAGGTTGTACGCGAGGTCGACCAGCCCGAAGATCCGCTCCGGGACGTGGGCGAACCGGTCATAGGGTATCTCCGTCTTCATCGCGACCGGCATTGCCTGTTGCACCTGATAAGTGCTTCTGTCATGGGGGGGTGGCCGCGGTCGTTCGCCGGCAGGAACTGCCGGGCGCGCGGCTCCTTTCGGGAGAGAGAAAGATTGCAGGGATGGTTTCGACGGATACCCCTGATAACCTGCCTGAGAGAATAGAAAGGTGTTATGTGCACCTGTTGCCGATGTTCCTTCACGAAAAGACCCGGTGGGAGCGTGACTGGAGTGCGGCAGATGATCGAGGCAAACGACCTCACGAAGGAATACGGCAGTGTCACCGCGGTGAACGGGGTATCGTTCTCGGTCGCGGAAGGGGAACTCTTCGGCCTGCTCGGGCCGAACGGTTCGGGCAAGACGTCGACGATCCGGATACTGACGGGGCAGGTCCGGCCGACCTCCGGGTCGGCCCGGGTGATGGGGCTCGATGTGGCAAAAGACCCCGTCGGTGTCCGGAGGCTCGTCGGGATCATCCCCGAGCAGGAGACGCCGCCGAGTTTCCTCACCGCGGAGGAGTACCTCCGTTTCGTGGCCCGCATCCGGAACCTTGATGCCGTCGACGAACGGTGCGACCGCTGGTTCGACCTGCTGGAGTTCGGGGACAAACGGGACGTCCTCTGCAAGGACCTCTCGCGGGGGACCCGGCAGAAACTGATGTTCGCGCAGGCCTTCCTCCACGAACCCCGGCTCGCCCTCATCGACGAGCCGCTGATCAACCTGGACCCCATCATGCAGCGGACGGTCAAGGACTTCCTGCAGGAGTACGTCCGGGACGGCGCGACCGTCTTCTTCTCCACCCATATCCTCGATATCGCCGCCGAGATCTGCGACCGGATCGGGATCATCCACAACGGCAGGCTCCTTCACACCGGCCGGGTCGACGACCTCGCCGGGTCCGGCAGGCACCTGGAGTCCTTCTTCCTCGACCTGGTGCGGGGTGACGCCGGTGCCTGACCTCTTCCTCGCGATGATGAAGGAGGAATGGCGGGTCCACTCGACAATCTTCGGGAGTGTCGGGTTCGCGCTCTTCCCGGCGGTCGTCGCAATCTTTGCCTTCCTCGGGTCGCTCACCCTCCCGCTCTTCTTGGACGTGCTGCCGTACGCCGCGGTCGCGCTCCTCGCGCACGCCCTCTTCCTGCTCATGGGCGTGATGGTGGGGTCGTTCGGCCTCATGGGACGGGAGTTCATGAACCGCCGGTTCGGGCAGGCAAGCCTCATCGCCTACGCCTCCCGGAGCCTCCCGGTCTCGGAGCAGCGGATCTTCGCCGCATTCCTCGTGAAGGATACCGTCTACTACATACTGCTCTACGTCCTCCCCTTCACGGTCGGGTTCGCCGCGGCAACGCCGTTCATCTCCCTCGATCCCGGCTACGCCCTCCTTGCGTTCGTCTCTCTCTCGCTCGCCTTCCTCCTCGGGCTCTCCGTCGTCTGCTTTCTCTCTACCCTCTGCGCACGCTCTGTCGCGCTGCTTGCCGGAACCGTTGCGCCGCTCGCGGTGCTCGCGATAGCGGGGTACCGCACCGGGATGATCGCTCTCCCCGCCGTCCTCCCCCCGTACGCCATCTTCGTCGACCCGGGCCCGGGACCGCTCGCGCTCTCGCTCCTCCTCATCCTGGTCCCGGCGGCCGTCTCAGTGCTCTTCGTCACCGTCGACTACCCGGACCGGACAAAGCGGTTCAGGAACAGCCTCGACCCCCTCGCCGGGAGGCTCCACGCCCTCGGGAGCGCGCACTTCATCGCCAAGGACGCCCTCGACCTGCTGCGGAGCGAAGGCGGCGCCGGGAAGGTGATCTTCTCGTTCCTCCTCCCCCTCGGCCTCGTCTGGATCTGCCTCGGGGTCCTGATCCGGTTCATCCCGGGGATCGATCCGCTGGTGGTCTTTGCGGTCCTCCTCGGGGTGATATCGGCCACCATCTACAACTGGCTGACCGAGTTCGACTCCTTCACATCCTACGCCTTCCTGCCGGTGGAGGTCTCCGAGGTGATCGACAGCAAACTGAAGAGTTACGGCATCGCAAACCTCCTCCCGGTCGCGGTGCTCGTGCTCGCGGCGGCGACCGCCGGCGGGGCGGGGACCTTCCTCCCGGCCCTCGCCGCGTTCCTCTCGGTCTCGGCCTACACCCTCGCGGTGACGGTCTACCTCACCGGCCTCTACCCGAACGTGATGCTCTACCACGCCGGGGTCTTCCTCCGCTACGTGCTTGCGACGAGCCCGGCACTCCTCCTGCTCATCTTCGCGTCGATCCTCGACCCCCTGTACGCGTTTTCGAGCCTTCTTCTCATCCTGCCGGCGGCGTTCCTCATCGTACGCGGGCGGACGAAGTGGCAGGCGTGGGAGATGCCGCGATTCTGATAACATTCGGATTTTTTGGATAGGAAGAGGGTCTCACGCGAAGGGGAGGAGAATGTTCACCCGGACTTCGCGCCTTCGCGTGAGTCAACGGCGTACGGCAGAGGCCGATGAATCTGGAACCCCCCGGGCCGCAAGCCCGTGGAGAATGTCACACTTTCACCCCGCGCGCGGCGCGCATTCAAGAGCGGTGCGGGAGACTCCAGGAGTATGTTACGGATTGTGGCGAGCAGTGGCATGCTGCCCGGAGGGCGTTTAATGTCTTTGGAGAGCATGCAAGTAAATACTTTCAACCTGCATGCCACACTCTTCAATGCAACACGCTCTGCTTGGGGGACAATTGAGGATGATAAATAAAAATGAAAGAGCAGTTCTTTTTCTGGTTGCTCGTTATGGAAAGATCTCGAAGATGAAACTGGTCAAACTGATGTTTTTGATCTCACAAGAGCGAGACTTATACAATTTTGTTCCATACAAGTATGGTCCTTTCTCATTTCAATTGTACAGGGATCTGTCTCACCTTGAAAAATTAGGAATTATTTCAATAGCCGACGAGTATGTCTCTATCACCGACGTTGTATTTCCAAAACCAGACTACTTCTTGCAGGAGATTATCACTTCATGTGCCCGAAAATTCCAGGATATCACAGATATGAACGTTATTAATTATGTCTATGAGAATTTCCCGAAATATACAATATTTAGTAAATTGAGGCCAGGAAAAAATCAGATTTCCGGACAGAAAGGCATTACCACAATAGGATATGAGGGCAAAGATATCGACCAATTCTTCCAGACACTGATTAGCAATCACATCACCGTGCTTATAGATGTGAGGAAAAACGCATTCAGCAGAAAGTACGGCTACTCTAAAGAGGCACTATCAAGGAATTTACAAAATATCGGCATCAATTACATGCACATTCCCGAGCTTGGGATAGAGTCCAGTCGAAGAAAGAACCTCTCCCAGGATGGATACCAGGATTTATTTAAACAGTATTCTTCCGAATTGGATTATAAAGACGACTTGATCGAAAAAATAAAGGTCCTGGGACGCGAAGAGAAAATTGCCCTGATGTGCTTTGAGAAAAACGCCAACCATTGCCACAGAGGAGTTATTGCAGACAGATTACGCAAGGAGGGGTGGGAGATTGTTGACTTGTGAGCTGGGAGAAAAAGCGAGTCTGGATTATAGTAAAGACCTATCCTGAATATAGTCGAAAATCCCGAAATTGGGTCGCCTGTACAGCCGGGATTACAGAAGAAGGGGATTGGATACGGTTGTATCCCGTTCCAACGAAACATTATATTGGGGATCACAAACTTCGCAAGTTCGATCTCGTGGAGGTTGTCTGTCAGAAGGCAAAAACCGAAAAACTCGGGAGAAAAGAGAGTTATAAGGTTAAAGATGGTTCGGATATAACTATCATAGATCGTAGTTTGAGTGGACCCCTCACAAGTAAAATTTGGGAAAAACGCAACAAGCTGATTCTTGACAAAATCGATCCCTCCTTAGATTATTTAGATCATAAATATCAAGAAGATAAGACCTCGCTTGGATTGATTAAACCCAAAGAAATCTTAGATTTTTATAACCGTAAGGAACTGGAAATATACGCAGATCAAAAGCAATATCAGCAAGGAATTGATGGATCTAGGACCCCTATAATCCAAAAGATACCACATACGCTTGCATACCGTTTCAAGTGCTCAGATAAGTGTCCAATCTGTGCAAATGGCCACCATGACATCTTATGCGAAGACTGGGAGTTATTAGAGGCGTATCGTACATGGGGCCCAAAATATGGAAATGTCCAGATTCTATGGGAAAAACTGTATGATAAGTTTTATACGTCGATGATAAACGCGAGAGACCTCTATTTTGTCGTTGGTATGTATTCGCTTCAGCCCACATGGCTGATAATCGGACTATATTATCCTCCTAAAGACGTTGATCCAAAAACCCAGAATCAGACGCTGAACAAATGGTTTTAAAATCAGATTACTGGACTATTTCAGCTTAATTTGCGGGTTCTGGCGTGTGAGAAGGGGCGCCAATAACACCCACGGACTTGGCAGCCTCGCGATGGCCGGCGAGGATCCGGGAGACGTCCAGGGAATCCTCGACCCGGTAGAGATAGGCATAGAACCGAGAGCGCCGGACCTCGAGCTTCGCGGCGCCGAGGGGCTCTGCGGTCATGCCGTCACCCGCCTCCTCGCGTACTCGTCCCAGTGCGCCTCGATGAAGCCCCGGACCCCCCTGCCGGGCTTATACGGCGGGTATACCCGGCGGTAGGCTGCCTCGGCGTCGGCAAGGTTCGCCGTCGGCAGGACGTCGGTGTAGGCCGCGAGGTAGAGGAGCCCGATCGCGGCCGACCGGGAGACGCCGAAGCCGCAGTGGACCAGCACCGGCCGGCCGGCCGCGAGGCACCGGTCGATAAAGAGCAGGGCGGCATCGATCGCCTCCTTCGGGACGTCGGCGGGGTCCCTCGAGTCGACCAGGTTGAGCATCAGCCGGTTGCCCCGCCGGGCGATCAGGTGCTCGGGGTGGTCCGGCGGCACCGTGCCGACGGGCGAGTAGGTGACGGCCAGGCAGTGGTAGGGACTCCGGCAGGCGTGCACCACGCACCAGGTCTCGTGGGTCTCCACCGCGACCTCGTAGTCCTCCTGTGTCCCAATATACAGGTTCGGATAGATCTCGATCATGTTCCCCGTCCTCCCGTCACCGCGTCTCGAGCGCATACGCCGCCGCCCCGATGAGCGGCGAGCGCCCCCCGAGACCGGAGACGACGATCCGGGGGAGGGTGAGGTAGCGGTCGATATGAGGCTCCATGTACCGGATAATGATATCCCCGTGGTAGCGGGCGAGCGGCCCGTCGAGCACGATCACCTCGGGGTTGTAGGCGACGATGACCGCCGAGACTCCCCGGGCGTTCACCTCCCCGAGCGCCTCCATGAAGGCGAGGGCGACCGGGTCCTCCTCCCGGGCCGCCTCGAAGATCGCCCGGGTCGAGCCGGCGTCAAAGGCGACCTGCCGGACGTCGGCCTCCTCCCGCCACACCGCGAAGAACCGGGGGACGTACTTCGCCGAGGCGTAGCCCTCCCAGTGGCCCTGGTACCCGCACCCGCAGGTGAGGTTGTAGCGGGTATCGACGGGGATGTGCCCGATCTCCCCGGCGTTCCCATCCGCCCCGAGGAGGAGACGGCCGTTCACCACCGCGCCGCCGCCGATGCCGGTCGAGAGGGTGATGTAGACGACGTTATCGGAGCCGCGGGCGGCGCCCGCCCACCGCTCGCCGAGGACACCGGCCCGGGCGTCGTTGATCAGGGAGACGGCGAGGCCGAACCGCTCGCTGAGCGGGCCGGTGATCTCGACGACCGGAAACGCGATGTTCGGGGAGTTCGTGACCCACCCGCGGCCGAGGTCCAGCGGGCCGGCCGACGCAACGCCGATAGCAGCGACATCCCTTCCCTCCGGCGACGCGAGGAGGGCCTCGATCCGGGCGATGATCGCGGCGGTGATCGCCTCCCCGGAGGGGCCTGCGGTCGGGGTTCGGGTGGTAGCATGGGCCAGTATGGTCGCGTCGGAGTCGATCAGGGCAGCGCGGAGGTTGGTCCCGCCGAGGTCAACGGCAATCGCGGTCGTCATGTGGTTCTCCTCTGGAGTGGATGATTCTCTTCACGAGATTACGCAAACCAGCGGCATAAACCTACCCTTTCGCCGCTCCCGGGTCAGATGTCCTCTCCCACCGCCATGCAGGGGTACTTCTCCCGCGGATACCTGCCCTGGATAGACTCGCGGACGAACTCCTCCCGGGCCGGAGCCGCGAGGAGGCTATCGTAGACCTCTTTCCTGACGCCGGCGTAGCGGTAGGCGTTGCCGCTCCCGCAGATGACAAGGAGCGCCTTTGTTGTCGGGTCATAGCCGATAGACCTGATACTGGTGGATCTCGCTGATTGTTGAGACATACGGCCGCGTGTGGTCGGCAGTGATGATAGCGGTTGCGGCGGGGTACCGCCGAGGCCGCAGCCGTCACCGGACCTTCTCGTAGGGATAGCGCAACCGGGTCAACTACCCCCCCTAACGGAGGGGGCTTGCAGCTGGGGCCCCTTGCGGGGCACAGGGCTGCAATTTAATGTGTGCGAAGGTTGACGGTTCAAAAGTCGTCCTTATTCGCACGGGCCGGTTGACGCGGCCCCTACCGATTATCCGTGGCACCACGGAATCACCGGCTACCTTTCTCAGATGGTTCAGAGCGCCGTTGACATCGGCGTTGATCAGGGTGCCCAGAGCACTCCGGTACAGCCCGCGCCGGATCCGTCGTTTCCTTCCGTAGGGGGGCTTGCGGATCGGATCGAGGTTGAGCGCATCGACCTGCGAGGTGTAGGCTTCCGAGTGCGTATCATCGAACCGGAGCCCGTAACACTCG
>Ga0265294_10008131_pt1 | contig 12311 bp, 11 predicted proteins | sample MunlanPumphouse3_FD_192504 | JGI IMG/M metagenome (GOLD analysis project Ga0265294, IMG submission 192504) | Groundwater microbial communities from a municipal landfill in Southern Ontario, Canada - Pumphouse #3 | ecosystem: Environmental > Aquatic > Deep subsurface > Groundwater | place... | reverse complement strand
AGATAATAAATTGCAAACGGGAATTATGGTAGCTAGAGTATGTGATATTCAATAAAAAAATAATCCCCAAAGTTTTGTCCAAACTCTGGGGATCATAATTTATAAATTTTATATTAAATATCAGCAGCCGTAAATTGTTCAAGAAAGCGAATATCATTCTCGAAAAATAGACGTAGATCATTAATAGTATATTTTAACATAGCTATTCTCTCAATACCCATACCAAGAGCGAAACCTGTATATTTATTCTTATCTAGATGATTTAGTTCAAAAACATTAGGGTCAACCATACCACAACCTAAGATTTCTAACCATCCAGTACCTTTACAAACATTACATCCTTTACCGTGGCATATAGAACAGGTAACATCCATTTCTGCAGAAGGTTCTGTAAAAGGGAAATATGATGGGCGTAATCTAATTTTTGTATCTTGACCAAAAAGTTCCTTTGCAAAATAGGTAAGAGTTTGTTTTAAATCTGCAAAAGAGACGTTTTTATCAATATATAGAGCTTCAATTTGGTGAAAAATACAATGAGCACGTGCAGAAATAGCTTCATTTCTAAACACACGACCTGGAGTAACAAGTCTTATTGGAAGATCATGCGATTCCATATCTCTCACCTGAACTGAAGATGTATGAGTATGTAATACGATATCAGGATCTTTTTCCACAAAAAAAGTATCTTGCATATCTCTTGCAGGATGTTCCTTAGGGAAATTAAGAGCAGAAAAATTATGCCAGTCATCTTCAATTTCAGGACCCTCAGAAATAATAAATCCCAATCTACTAAAAATTGAAAGAATTTCGTTTCTAATTAGGGATAAAGGATGACGAGAACCTAATTTAATATCATTTCCAGGAAGGGTTAAATCCATAGTCTTTTCAAAATCATCAGAACTCAACAATTCTTCTTTTAAAGAATTAATTTTATCTGTTGCCGTTGTCTTAAGTTTGTTTAGAGCTAGACCAATTTCTTTCTTTTGATCGTTAGATACAGTTTTAAACTCACCAAAAAGTTGAGCAATAGTTCCTTTTTTACTTAGATGTTTTATTCTAAAAGCATCAACCTCTTCTATTTTATTAGCCGAAAACTTTTCGATTTCAGCAATTACTTCATTAATCTTTGATTTCGATAACATATTTTTATTTGAGTTTAATTCTATTTTATCTACTATTTTGAGTTTTGATGCTTAAACATCTCAGGTATAAATAACAAACTAGATATTATATGCCTTATTTTAAAATTTGCATTTATCAGCACAAAGTTATAAATTTTTTATCTATTATTAAATATTATAACTATTTTTATGTCTGAATGATGAATTAATATAAAACACATATTAAATTAGTGTATAGATATGAGATAGAATTAATATAAAACACATATTAAATTGCGAAAATTGTATAGGATTAATGTAAAAATAGTTATAAAAGTTATTTTTTAGTTAAGAACGAATATTTTCGCCTAGTGTTGTTTGTTTTATTACGAACAATATATATCTTTGTACTCAATAACATATTTAAGAAGGAAAATATAGTAATATATTTACTAAAATTATAAATGTGTATATATTTTAAAAGTAAAAATAAAATGAAACTAGGAGTAAAGGATCAGAAAATAGTTGCAGACTATGCAAAAGCTCTCTCAAATCCAATAAGAGTGCAGATATTATATTTTTTGGCTAGTAGGTTAAGTTGTTATTTTGGATCTATTTATGAAGATTTGCCAATAGCAAAAGCTACAGTTTCTCAACATTTGAAAGAACTTAAAAGAGTAGGTCTTATAGATGGCACAATTGAAGGTCCCAAAACAAAATATTGTATAAATAGGGATAAATGGATAGAAGCTAGAACTCTTTTTGCCCAATTATTTTGTGATTGCAATATTGCTTCTTGCAAAATGGAAGATAAGAAAGGAAGTAATATAAAAGACAATATACAGAAAAGGATAGAAGAAAATACGGAAAATAATACTGTATTTAAGAAAAATAAATGTAGAACAAACAAATAGATTAAATTATTTATTATGGAAATTAAAGTATTAGGAAGTGGATGCTCAAAATGTGCAAGCGTAGAAAAAGTCATGAGACAAGCTTGTAAGGAATTAAATATAACTGCTAACATTATTGGAGAACATGATATGATAAAAATCATGAATTATAATGTGATGAGTACTCCTGCTGTCGTGATAAACGAGAAAGTTGTGTCAAGTGGTAAAGTATTAAGTCTTACTCAAGCTAAAGCTTTACTCGAACTTTATAAATAATAATTTATGAGCCTTCAAGTGCGCATAAATTAAAATGAGAGTTCAAAATTAAGTTAGGTCATATATAGAATAGTTCTTATATATAAAATAGTTCTTATATATAGAACAGTTATAAAATTATTTGTATTATGCCTAGATATTTGTTTTTGCAGTTCGTATTTTAACGAACAACGACTATGCGAAACATAATAATTAAACATTTAAAATATAGATAAATGTTACAAAAATTTGCAGATTGGTTAGTATTTCAATTGATGGGTATAGTTCCCCAAAGTGCTTTGGGAACCTCTTTGAGTTTTTTCTTTTATGATACAATAAAAATATTATTATTATTATTCTTTATTAGCGCAATAATGGGAATTATAAATGCATATTTTCCCATAAATAAATTACGTTATTATTTACAGACGCGAAAACTTTACGGATTGGAATATCTACTTGCGTCATTGTTTGGAGCCGTAACTCCTTTTTGTAGTTGTTCATCAATTCCATTGTTTATAGGTTTTGTAAAGGGAGGTATACCCTTAGGTATAACATTTTCTTTTTTAATAACATCTCCACTTGTAAATGAAGTTGCAATAGCAATGTTTTTAGGTACATTTGGGGTAAAAATCACCCTAATATATGTACTAAGTGGTATTATTTTAGGAGTTATTGGAGGGTATATATTAGGGAAAATGAATTTATATCCTTATTTGAGTGATTGGGTAAAAAAAATCCAGAAAGATCAGGACATAGACAGTGCAAAATACGAAGCTGAGAGTACCTCCTTTTTAAATAGGCTTCCAGATATACTAAGAGATGCTTGGAATATAGTAAGAGGCGTTTTAGTTTATGTACTAATAGGAATTGCAATAGGAGCTGCTATGCACGGTTACGTTCCAGAAGGATTTTTTCAAAAATATTTATCAGCTGATAGTTGGTATGCAGTACCTTTAGCTGTAGTTTTTGCGGTACCAATGTATGCAAATGCAGCAGGAATAGTTCCTGTAATAGAAGTTTTCGTAGCTAAGGGAGTACCAATAGGAACCGCTATTGCATTTATGATGGGTGTTGTAGGATTATCTTTGCCAGAAGCTACATTGCTAAAAAAAGTGATGACTTGGAAATTAATAGGAATATTCTTTGGAGTAATAACTTTATTTATAATGATATCAGGATTTCTTTTTAATTGGTTATTGTAATATTTACAAAGTTATTATGGGCTATTTCTTCTGGCTTGCAGATAACCAAAGTCGGCTTTCTATTATTTCTGTACTCTTTGGTGTTTTTTTATAATTCTTTATTTTAATATGTAGATAATTATTCTAATTTACTAAAATCATTTTGTAATTTATCATATTCTTGACCAAATAATTTCTCATCCTTCTCCGATAAAGGGAAATTATTATGAGCTAACATTGGAATAACTTTAACTGAATAGTTTTTTGCATCGTATATATTTCCAATAATTTTATGGAAAGATTTTCCATTAACAGGTTGATAAAAAGGGGAAAAAATATCTTCCGATCCCTTTCTACGAGCTTGTGCTTCGTTAAGGAATATTTCATTATTATCTCCATAAAAACCTAATTTTTGAAGCCAATAATTTGATTGTAAAGACATCACAAGAACATATTTGATTGTAGGATTTTCCTTTAAAATCAACTCTATATGTTTAAGACCTTCAGTTGCTTTATCTTCAGGAATAAGAACTCTCTTTCCTTTTAAGGGAGGAGTAAGGTAATCATTGCACAGATTCGTAATATATATCTCTGTATTTTTTATTTTGTTATTAGTAATAAATGAGATATGTCTAAACAAATCTTGAGATTCAACATTTCTACTTCTTTCACCATGATCTTCTGGAAATTCCTTAAAAAAATAATCTGCAAACATAGCTACTTTTGTAACAGTGTCAGACCATTGTAAATTGGAATCCTCTCCAACAACTAATACTTTTGCAGGTAAAGTGGGTTTTAAATCTTTTGATTTCATATCTTTTTGCTACAAAAGTACATAACTTTTTTGTATTTTCATTACTATTATCTTTTCATATTCAATATTACTTATATTTATCTTCTCTCCAATTTTTTTCAAGTTTATTTTCACGATCAATAGAGGCTTGAATAATTTCAAAGGAATCGTCTATAATTTTTTTCTTTATAGAAGTTGTACTAATACCTTCAGTATATGGAAAATAAACGACTTTTTTATTTTCTTGAGCTTTCATCCACTCTAGACCTTCAAGATACTTATTTTTCCAATCATCACCAATAGTAACAATATCTATATTTTCTTCCTTAAGTTGTTTTATGTCTGTAAGTTTTGTTTGTTTAATAACCTTTGTTACACATTTTAAGGCAGATATTGTGCGTACTCTTTGTTCATATGGAATTATGGGTTTAATGCCTTTATAATTTTCAATAAGCTCATCTGTACTCACTGAAACAATTAATTCGTCACCTAAGGCAGCAGATTTTTCTAGAATATTTAGATGTCCTAAATGGAATAAATCAAAACTTCCAGATGTAAATACTTTTATTGGATGTTTTATGTTCTTATTTTCTATCTTATAAATGTTATTTGCTAATTCGTCTAAATCTTTATGATCTTGTATACCAGTATGAGAAACTCTAAAAAAATTAGGATTGCTGCCGTTAGGCATAATATATATCCCTTTTTCTTGTAATTCTTCGAATACTTTATTTCCATTTTGTTTTACAAAGAAACTTGTAATACAATTAGCTGGATTTTCGCAAGGCATTTCCCAATTATATTTTTTACACAAAGAGCGGAAGTATAATGCCTTTTCGCGATTTTTAGAAATAATATTTTCCAGACCAATTTGTTCAATTTCTTCTAAACGTTGATGGAGTTGTAAAAATATAGTTGTTGCAGGTGAAAAAGGAGTTTGTCCTCTCTCCAAATTTTTTAAGTTATTATCAAAATCAAAATAATAACTTAAGGAAACTTTAGGTAGACTAAGTGCTCGCTCAGAAATAGCAACTAGTGAAATTCCAGGAGGAATATCTAAACCTTTTTGGCTACTAGTCAGACATATGTCAATATTCATCTCTTTCATATCTAGATGTTCCGTCAAAAAGCTACTAACAACATCTGCAACTAAAATTACTTCATATTTCTTACAAATTTGTCCAATTCTTTTGAGATCGAAGACTTGTCCAGAAGATGTTTCATGATGTTGACAAAGCATGACTTTAGGTTTGTTTTTTATTATTTGTTCCTCGAGAGCATTATAATTAGCATCTTTAGCAAATGGGACTTTGAAAATAGTATTTTCCACCTTGTAATAATCACACAAATCTTTCCATCTTTGTCCAAATGAACCTCCAACTAATATTAGAGCCTTACTTTGAGCAGAAACAAAATTTCTAACAACACTATCCATAGCACCAGTTCCCGAGGCAGTATAAAATAGAATACGTCCTTTAGGGTTATTTAATAAGCGAAGTAGACGAGCCTCACTATCCAGCATTATAGAAGAGAAATAAGTTGTCCTCATATATGGGATTTGTTGTCTACCTATTTTGAGGGTTTCTTCTGAAAGATTCCCTGGAAAAACATAAGATTTCATACGTTTAAATTTTTTTTCGTTATCAATAAATTTACGAAACAAATTAAGAACGTATGTAACCACTACGTTCTCTCATGAACTTCTTTTAAATATCACCTTTGGTGAATTTATATTTAAAAAAGTTTCATTTTCGTTTCATACGTTTAAATTTTTTTTTATTTTACACCTTTATTTTTTTTATTTTACCAAAAGTTTTAATACTAGTATAGCGTCTCCATAAATTTAATTTTCTTTTTTTAGGTATTCCATATCTAGCAATATATTTTTTGGCCTCATTTAGCATGCGCTTACAACATTCACCATCCAGATGAGGATCATAATTCTTTACAATCCATTTTCTTTTTTCTATAGCATCTTTATCAACAAGAGCTTTTTCAATAGCCTCTGATAGCAGTTGAGGATTTGTAATATTTGTCCAATATATATCTTTAGCAATAGTTTTCAAAGTAATAACAGGTTTATTTAATAACAAAAATTCATAAACTGTTGAGGATGTATCGCTAATCATAATATCACTTATAAGTTGATATTTAGTAACATTATTATCATCAATAAATTTTATACGATTATTATTTAAAGCAAAATCTTGATATTCTTTAACCCACTCTACTTTAGTTAGAGGATGTAATTTAATAATCAGAAGAGTACGTTTTCTTTTGTTAATCATATCTTTTAGGGCACTCTTTATCGTGGGTAAACTGGTTAATTTGGGTGAAAATGTAGGGGCGTAAAGAATAATCTCATTACAATTATTTTCTTTTAATAAAAAATTACGTTCTTCATCAAAATCATGTATATGAGATTTTATCCAATCTTGTTTTGTCCATCCTGTTTCTTTAACCTCAAAATCTCCATATTTCAATGCTAATCTATTAAAATGTTCAGTAAAGTAGGGACCTTGTGTGAGATATAAATCAAAATATCTGCGTATTATCCAATGATCTTTTTTTTCTGCAGCATAACCATGAAAAACTTGTATTTTCACTCCTGGTAAATAATAGGGTACAATATTTCCCGGAACATAAATAACTGAAGGATTATAATCATAACAATCTTGCATAGAACTAGTCCATTTTACTTCATCTTTCCAATCGAAATCACTTATCTTCGTTGAATGAATATACCATATTACTTTATTTCCTGTTTTACAAGCTTCTTTATAAATAGGATAAAGTATATCTAAAGCATATTTATTTTCACAAAATAGTAATACATTCATAAAATTGTTATTTAGTTTTTTATATTATCCTTGCAAAAATAATAAAAAATTAATAATATAGGGAAGTAAATATAAAAGAATGTAAATATACAATAATAAATAAGTATAAGACACACAAAAATAGTCGAGATGACTGGATTTGAACCAGCGACCTCCACGTTCCGAACGTGGCGCGCTACCAACTGCGCTACATCTCGAAATTAAAATAGCACTAAAAGATGACTAAAAAACTTAAAATATCAAGGAATTGCTGATATTACATAATCTTTGTAGCAATTGAGATAGCAAAGGTAAACAATATTTCATAAAAAACATTATATTTGCATAAAAAATAAACATGGATACAATAAGACAAAATAAGGTTTCAAGACTCATTCAACGTGAGATGAGTTTGATTTTTCAACATGAATGTAAAGAAGTTATTATGGGAGCAATGTTAACAGTAACATCCGTAAGAGTAAGCTCTGATTTATCTTATGCAAAGATATATTTAAGTATATTTCCTTCTAAGATGATAGATACCATAATGGGAAATCTAAAGACTCATGGAAAAACTGTCAGATTTACATTAGGTAAGAAATTAGGGCAGCAGCTTAGAATTATTCCAGAACTAAGATTTTTTTTAGATGATAGTTTAGATTACGTAGATAAATTAGATGACCTTTTAAAGAAATGATAAACGGTAATTATAATATTTTTATGATCTTATTATCATTATGAAGTTATCAACCTTTATAGCTAGGCGATATCTTTTTTCAAAAAAAAGACAAAATGTGATAAATATCATATCTACGATAAGTGTTATAGGTGTTTTTATAGGAACAACGGCTCTTATTGTAATTATGTCTGTGTTTAATGGTATAGAGCTTCTGTTACAAGAGAGTTCAGAGAGTTTTACTCCCGATATAGTCATAACACCCAATTCTGGAAAATTTTTTAGAATGTCAGACAGCCTATACACAAGTATAAAAAACATGCCTGATATCGTAGACTGCTACCAAGTAATAGAAGAAAAATGTTTAGCTAAGCATGGAGGTAAAATGCAGCCTGTAACAATAAAGGGCGTCTCTTCAGATTATATTCGTAACACTGGGCTCTCTAATAATATAAGGGGGGGGATAATAAAAAAAGAAGACAATGTAATAATTGGTTCAGGAGTTGCAATTATGCTTGAATTATATATGTTTGAAACAGATTCCTTAATGTGTTACTTCCCAAATAGAAAATCCTCTTTAAGTAATATGTCTTCACTTCGAAGTATAAAACTACGTCCTACTTCAATAATTTCAGTTCAACAAGATATAGATAGTGAATACATAATTACAAATATTCCCACAGCTCAGAAATTATTTGAATTATCGAGAGAATATTCAAAAATCGAAATTTGGCTATATCCTGTTTCTAGGCCTCTACATCAAAAAGCAGATGCCCAAACCATACAAATAGTTAAGGCTAAGATATCTCACTTATTACAGAATAGTTATACAATTAAAGATAAATTTGAGATTAATAAGATATATTATTCTATGATGCGTACAGAGAAATTGTCAGTTTTTTTAATACTTTTATTTATACTAATAGTGGCATCATTTAATATAGTTGGTTCTATATCAATGCTTATTTTGGATAAAAAGGAAGATATGATAACCTTAAAATCCATGGGTATGACAAAAAAACAAATTATTTCAATATTTAGACAAGAAGGTTTTATGATAACGATAATAGGAGTATTAATTGGGACATTATTTGGAGTGTTATTAGTGTTCCTTCAACAAGAATATGGCTTTTTAACTATGGGTAATGGTAATTATATTACTAGTTTTTATCCAGTTGACTTAGTTTTGTCAGATGTATTAACTATAGTCGCAGCCATCTTGCTAATAGGTTGGTTCGCAGCTTTATTGCCTGTAAGATATTTAATAAAAAGAATTGATATATTTAACTCAAATAAAAATTGATTTAAATACATAAAGATTATTCAGCTTAGATAATAAAGAATTTTAATTATAAATTAAATATAATCACCAATTTGAAATAAATATAGATGAACCAACTTAATATAAATTAAAATACAATGTAAATGAGATATTTTTGGTCTAAATTGTTTATATTATAGACCTAATATCAATAAACTAACTTAATGAAAATTTTGAAGAATGAAACATATAATTTTAATAGTACTGATTGTCCTTTCAGTCTTAAACTTAAAATCACAAGAAAAGGAGGTAAGAGCTATAATACAAACTAATATTGGTAATATAACGATTAAACTATATAATGATACTCCAAAACATAGGGACAATTTTATTCGTTTAGCCAAAGCTGGTCATTACGACGGTACTCTATTTTACAGAGTAATAAAGAGTTTTGTTATACAAGCAGGTTCATCTGATAGTCGTCACGCAATAAAAGGACAGAATATAGGATTTGGTAAGGGCGTAATAATAGATGCTGAAATACTCCCCAATCATTATCATAAAAGAGGTGCTATTGCTGCTCCACGTCAACCTGACAGAGAGAATTTTTTTAAAGAATCGGATATATCTCAATTTTACATAGTAACAGGAAGAAAATATAGCGCAAAGGAATTAGATTTGATGCAGAAAAAAGTAAATATACCAATTAAAAATGCTATTATAAAAAAATATTTTACACCAGATAAAAAGAGAGTGTTAGATTCTCTTAAGAAATTAAAGAAGGTAAAAGAATTTAGAAAAATAGCCAGTAAAATCAAACAAGATATAGCATTTGCTTGGGATTCGAATCTTGATAGATTGATTTTTCCTAAACAAAAAATAAGTGATTATGTAGAAGTAGGCGGTCTTAATCATTTAGATAACGAATACACTGTTTTTGGAGAAGTTGTAGTTGGTATGGATATTGTTGAAAAAATTCAAAATCTCCGTACAGACTCTAATAACAGGCCTTTAAAAGATATAAGAATAAGAGTTAGAATATTAAACTAAAATAAATGACTAATAAATTTATAAGTAGAATTCTTTTAGCATGCATACTATGGTCAATTTTTATACTTGTGATATGTCTATTACCATCTTATGATATACCTGATCCTGGGTTTGTTATACCTTATTTGGATAAATATGTTCATGCACTTATGTTCTTTGTTTTTAATATATTATTGTGTTCAGTTTTAATTGTGAAATTTCGTTTAAAAAATCTTTTATTATTTTTTTTATCCACTTTTATTTCTTTTCTTTACGGTGGGATAATAGAGTTGTTGCAACAATATTCTATTGGTAGATCATGTGATATTTACGACCTTTTTGCTGATCTTATTGGTGCTTTCTTTGCAACTCTTTTATGTATATTCATAAGAAAATATTTTAGAGTATAACTTAATTTTTTAAATAATTAATGAAATGAGGAAATGGAGTATTGACGATTCTAAAGAATTGTATAATCTTAATAGTTGGGGAAAAGATTATTTCTCAGTTAATTCCAAAGGGAATGTAATAGTAACACCAGTTAAAGACGGACCCAATGTTGATTTAAAAGATTTACTTGAAAAACTTCAAGAACAAGACATATCTACACCATTATTGGTAAGATTTCCAGACATATTAGACAATAGAATAGAAAAGATAATAAATTGTTTTAAAGTTGCTGCTAAAGCATATGATTACAAGGCAAAGAATTATATAATTTATCCTATTAAGGTAAATCAAATGAAACCTGTCGTTGAAGAAATTGTGGGTTACGGAGAAAAATATAATATAGGATTGGAAGCTGGTTCAAAACCAGAACTTCACGCTGTACTCTCAATAAACACTAACGAAGATTCAATGATTATCTGTAATGGTTATAAGGACAAAGAATACATAGAACTTGCCTTATTAGCTCAAAAGATGGGTAGAAAGATATACATCGTTGTTGAAAAAATATTAGAATTAGAGACAATTATAGAATTATCTCATAAAATGTTAATAAAACCGAATATCGGAATACGTATAAAACTTGCAAGTTCTGGAAGTGGTAAATGGGAAGAATCTGGAGGAGATGTAAGTAAATTTGGTTTAAATTCTAGCGAATTATTAAATGCCTTAGAATTACTTGAGAAGCAAGAAATGGTTAGTTCCCTTAAATTAATCCATTTTCACATAGGTAGCCAAGTAACGAATATACGTAAAGTAAAGACTGCTCTAAAAGAAGCAGCTCAATTTTATGTGGAACTTGAAAAATTAGGTTATGACATTAATTTTGTAGATGTAGGTGGTGGTTTAGGAGTCGATTATGATGGATCAAAATCATCAACATCAGGAAATAGTATAAATTATTCCATTCAGGAATATGTAAATGATGCCGTTTCTACAATTGTAGATGTATGTGAAAAAAATGAATTACCTCATCCTAACATAATAACTGAATCAGGTCGTTCAATAACTGCTCACCACTCTGTACTTATATTTGAGGCAATAGGACATACAAGTTTGCCTAAATTTGTAGACGATGACATACCAGAGGATTCACATGAGCTTGTTGTGGAATTATATGAACTATGGGATAATTTAACGCGCCCCAAACTTCTTGAAACTTGGCATGATGCAATTGAGTGTAGAGATGATGCTTTAAATCGCTTTAATTTAGGACTCATAGATCTTAATACACGAGCACAAGTTGAACGTCTTTTTTGGACAATAGCAAGAGATATACATTTTATGGCATCTGAAATGAAGCATGTTCCTGATGAACTTAAGAAAATCTCAAAACTTCTTCCAGATAAATATTTTTGTAATTTTTCATTATTTCAGTCATTACCTGATTCGTGGGCAATAGATCAAATATTTCCCATACTACCAATAGAAAGGTTAAATGAAGAACCTACAAACTTTGCTACACTTCAAGACATAACTTGTGACTCTGATGGAAAGATAGATAATTTTATATCAACAAAAAATTACTCTTATCATCTGCCTGTGCACGATATAAAGAAAGGTGAACCTTATTATTTAGCTGCTTTTTTGGTTGGAGCATACCAAGAAATTCTTGGTGATCTGCATAATTTATTTGGAGATACAAATGTAGCTCACGTCAAAGTTAAAGAGGATAAATATGTGATCGATAAAGTTATAGAAGGTGAAACAGTTGCAGATGTATTGGATTATGTACAATATAGTCCTAAGAAAATGGCTAGGAGAATAGAAATTTGGGTTACTGCTTCTGTAAAAGCTGGTAAGATTTCTGCTGAAGAGGGTAAGGAATTTATTGCTAATTATCGTTCAGGCCTA
>Ga0265294_10008130_pt1 | contig 12311 bp, 12 predicted proteins | sample MunlanPumphouse3_FD_192504 | JGI IMG/M metagenome (GOLD analysis project Ga0265294, IMG submission 192504) | Groundwater microbial communities from a municipal landfill in Southern Ontario, Canada - Pumphouse #3 | ecosystem: Environmental > Aquatic > Deep subsurface > Groundwater | place... | reverse complement strand
GACGACGATGTGCTGCGGGCATCGGCCGCTGGCCTCCCGCAGTGATGCGTCATTTTTCTTTCTCCGACAGGGGGCCGGTGCCACGGCCCCTTTCCTTTGGCGCGCCCGGCGGGGCGCTCCACTTCGAGGTGAAAATCCTCTCCTCACCCGGCAAGGGCGGCGTAGGTGACCGCGAAACCGGAGCAAGCCGAAGGCAAAGCGCCGGCCTGACGACAAAGTCGCCGGGAGCGGAGGCGCCGGGCCGGCCCCGCCTCCTGCCCAATGGTGATCGCCCGGCCATCGATACGAGCGCGGTTGCGGGTGGCAGGAAGGGCGCTATCCTCTGTGAGAGCGCTAAGGACAGGCACGTTGTGTTCCGCTCGCTTTCGCTCCGCCGTGGCGCCTTTGTCAGGCGTCATCTTCGCCGTCGTATTGTCCGGTCGATGTGCGGCCGCTGCTAAGGAGGTGCATGCGAATGTACGGTTTCAAGACCACGGTATCCGGTACCCTGAACGAGGTGATATCGCGCGTTACCGATGAGCTGAAGAAGGAAGGCTTCGGAGTGCTGACGGAGATCGACGTGCAAGCCACGCTCAAGGCCAAGCTCGGCATCGATCGGCGTCCTTACCTCATTCTCGGCGCCTGCAACCCCACTTTGGCGCACCAGGCCCTTGACGCCGAGCCGGACATCGGCCTGCTGCTGCCCTGCAACGTCATTGTGCGCGAGGAAGCCGACGGCTCTGTAACGGTCGGCTTCATGGACCCTGTGGCGGTGCTGGGGTTGGTGCAGCGCCCGGAACTGGCGCCCCTGGGCGCGGAAGCGCGCAGTCGGTTGGAGCGCGTGCGCGACCGGCTGGCGGTCTGAGAAAGCCGTTCGCGGACCGCCGTGGAGACAAAAGAAGGTTTTGGTTGAAGTTTCGGGCATCACTGCCCTTGGCATTCTGCCAACGCATTTTCTGCGAGCTCTGTGCCGCTATACGTCCCCGAAGATCAACCCGTGCATGTGCTCGAACTGCTGTTCGGCGTCGGCAACGACCGCGTCCGTCACCTCCGGGGACAGGCCGATGGTCTCCCAGGCGCGCGCATCCAGCGGGGACGTGGAAACGAGCAGACTCTTGGTCCGTTCCCGCATGTTGGCGATGCCGTTGGCGAGGTGAACGATCGCCGCTTCCAGCGGAGCCGTCGGCGCTTCGAGCGGGGTGTGGTGGAATGCCACCGCTTCGCATAGGCTCGCCGGCAGTTTCCACGTGCTCAGCAGTTCGGCCCCGACGCAGGCATGGTCGAAGCCCATGACCTGCCGTTCGGCCTCCCATAAGGGCAGGATCGTGCCCTGTACGCGCACCAGCGCTGCCCGCGCGAGTTCCGGGACCTTGCGGAACAGGATCAGCGCGCCGACGTCGTGCAGCAGCCCCGCCACGAAAAAACGCTCGGTGTTCAGCAGGCGGCGTTGGCGGGCCAGGGCGCGTGCGACGATGGCGGTGTAGAGGCTGTGTTGCCAGAAATCGTCCATTGTCAGAAGCCCGGTCGGCAATCCTGCAAACGCCTTGGTGACGCTTGTCGCGAGGGCCAGATCGCGCAGCTCCTGCGTGCCGACGACGGTGATCGCCCGCGAGATCGTGTCGATGCGCGAGGCGAATCCGTACAGGGGGCTGTTGACGATCTTCAGCAGCCGCGCCGTGAGGGCGGTGTCCGTTTCCAGCACGCGGCAGATGTCCTTGACCGTGCTGCGCGGATCGTTCACCAATTCGTTCAGGCGAAAAAAGACCTCCGGCAACGAAATCAATTGCACGCTGCTGACGACGAGCATGCGCGGGCTAAGCGTCATGGACTCACTCCGGTGTGACAGCCGCATCGCCACGGCCGTCCATGAACGGTCCGGACGGTGCGAGGTCCCCGCCTCCCGCCGGGCGCCATGTCGGTGCAACGACAATAAGTCGCTATATCTGCGGCCAGTGCCATGCCAAAATTTTTGATTCCGAACGGGGTTGAATCGAGAGTGCGCGGGCGGGATGGCAGGGTCCGTGCGAGCCGCGGAAACGCCCAGCGAAGCGAAAGTATGCCCGACTTTCACGGGCGGCGTAAATGACACTTCTGCGCCGGGCGGGGGGACAAGCGAAGGCCGTTGCGGCCCGGCGGCTTCAGCGCAGCCTGAATTCCATGCCGAACTGCACGTGATGTGGGCACGCAATGCCGGCCGGCGGCCGGGGCAGGGGCAGGGCTTGCCGCATGGCCTCGGCCGCGGCCTTTTCCAGAATGCTGTGCGCCCCGCTGACGGCGAGGTCCCGTATCCTGCCGTCGGCAAGCAGCACGAATGAGACCTTCACGACTCCCTCCAGGCCCCGGCGGCGCGCGCTCGTGGGATAGAACTTGCTGCGCTCGATATGGCTCAGGAGTTGAGCCAGATAGCGCTCGCGCTCCGCGGGCGTCGCCACGGGTGCCTGGGCCACCGGTGCGGGCGGGGCCTGCACCGCGGCGAGCGGAGCGGCCGCGGCAGGGGCGGGCTGCTCCGGCTGTGTTACGGTGGGCCGGCTCGGCGCCGTCTGTTTCACGGGGGGCGGTGGATCGGGTTTGCGCTCGACCTTGGGCTTGGGTTTCGGTTTGGGCGGTTCCGGCTTAGGTGGTGGCGGCGGAGGCGGTTCCGGTTGCGGTTCGATCTCGGGTTCGAGCACCGGTTCCACGGCCGGCGGCGCGGCCTGGAACATCGCGAGGGTGATCGGTACGGCCCTATCCGCCGCCGGGACGGACGCCAGTTCCGCGCGGGCGGCGATGAAGGCGCCGGCCACGCCCAGGTGCAGCAGCGCGGAGACCGCCAATCCCACCCGATGGCAGTTGCTGCACTTCATGGGGCCTGCTGCTGGGTGACGATGGACAGCCGGTCCAGTTGCTGCGCCTTGAGGATGTCGACCACCGCCACGAAACGCCCGAAGGGCACGGTAGTATCCACGCGCAGCACGATCGGCGTGTCCTTGGCCACGGACGCCAGAGACGCGGACAAGGCCTCTAGTTCCGTGGGCTGATCGTTGTGGTAGATGGCGGCGTTGCGGTCGATGGTGATGACCAGCGGCGCGTCGCTGGGCGGGGCGGCGGTCTGCGACGACTCGGGCAGGTCGATATCGATCTTGCCCTGGGCGATGAAGGTCGCCGTGGTGAGCACGATCGCCAGCAACACCAGCATGATGTCGATGAAGGGGATGACGTTGATGGAATCAAACCGTTTCATGGTCCTTGAGCTTCTTCCACTCGGCGGTGAGCACTTCCACGCGGCGCAGCAGGCCGTTGTAGAACAGGATGGCCGGGATGGCCACGAGCAGCCCCAAGGCGGTCGCCTTCAGCGCCAGCGCCAGGCCCACCATGATGGTCTTCACGTCGATGTTGCCGCCCTGGCCTAGGTCGTAGAAGGTGATGAGGATGCCGAGCACCGTGCCCAGCAGCCCGACGTAAGGCGCGCTCGACCCGATGGAGGAGAGTTCCGTGAGGTTGCGGGTGAGCGCCACGGTCAGTTCGTCCAGATGGGAGAAGGTGCGCACGTCCACCCGACGCAGGTACAGATAACGCTCGATTGCCAGCCACAGCATGAGAAAGCTCATCAGCCCGAGTACGCCGACAATGCCGTAGTCGAGATTCGCCTTGAGGAACTCCATCGAATACTCCCGTCGAAAAGAAAGATCCACCGGCCGCCTGCGTGAGGCCGCCGTTCGGCCGTTTGATTATGGTTGCAGCCAACCCCCGGCGGTGGCCGCGCCCAGTGCAATGAGCAGCGCCGCCGCAATGCGTTCCAGCGCACCCTGCCACTGGGCGAGATGTCCCCGTACCTCGTTGCCCAGGTGGGCCACCAGCAGTCCAAATACCACGGCGGGGACGAGCACGGCGCCGATGCCGAAGCTTGCCCCCAGCAGCAGCCCGCCCGCAGCGCTGCCCGTTGCGGAGGCGGCCAGCAGCACCGCGCCCAAAGGCGCACAGGGGTTGAGCGCCATGCCGGCGCCCATCAAGAACAGCCCGCCCGGCAGCACCATGCCTGCCGGTTGCACGGCTTGGCCGTAGGGGCTTTGCCGTAGCGGCCGGGTGTGGGCAACAGGGTGCGGCGCACAGCCCTTGCGCTTGCACCTCAGGAGCAGCGCAAGTCCGACCAGGATCGTAGCAGTCCCCAGCAGCCATTGCACGGCGGGCGACCGCAGCCACGCCTGCAGGGTATGCCCCAGAAGGCCCGCAATGCCGCCGAGCGCGCCGTAGCCCGCGAGGTGTCCGGCGGAAAACGGCGCCATCGTGCGCCAGGACCGGCGCCCCCCGCCCTCGCGGGCGAGGAGTACCGGCCCGTAGGGCAGGCAGGTGACGTTGCAAGGTCCGGCGCCGAAACTCAGGCCCATCACCAGGGCGGCGGGCAACGTGAGCGCGATGCTTTCCATCGCCTCATGCCTCCTTGGCGGCGGGCGCCGTGTGGCGCTTGCGCCACCAGGCGCGCAGGTTGCTTTGTTCCCACTCCTTCTGCGTCTTCTTGCGCCGCTTGAAGTACTCCGCACTCGACCGGAAGAAACCGAGCGGGCAGGTCCAGCCGCAGAAGGCTTTGTTGAGTAGCACGAACAGCAGGAGGAAAGTCCCTAGTGTGGTAATGAAGGGCACAAGGCTCATGAGCAGCGAGCTGCTTTCCACCACGGCATGGCCCACGCGATGGGCCATCTGATGCTGGAATGGGATGAGCATGCGGTAGTCGGTGTTCTGAAAGTCGTAGGCGCAAGAGAGGCCCGGGAAGGCGCCGCTCGGGAGGAGCGCCATCAGAGCCGGTGCGAAGGTACGGTAAGGCATACTTGTATTGCCTCTCGGTTGTAGGGTGCAGGCCGGGCCAGGCCGACAGGACGGCCCCGGCCTGCATCTGCTTTTTCGAAGCTTCCTCAGAACACCGCCTCGATACCCAGCGTGAAGGTGCGTCCCGGGTTCACCACAATGGAGATGTCCTCGTCCGTGAGCCTGCCGTCCGGCACGCCGCCGGTGCCGATGCTCGCGCTGTCGTAGTTGCCGCGTGCGGTGTTGTAGAACCGGCGGTCGAACAGGTTGTCGACGCGGGCGAAGAACGACCAGGTCTGGTTGTTGCCAAACTTCAGGTCGTACTGCGTCATCAGGTTGAACGTGGCGTGGCCGCCGATGTTCACGAGGTTGACTTCGTCGGCGTAGTACGAGGAGATGGCGTCCATCTCGCCGGTCAGCGTCCAGCGCGGCGTGGCGCGGTAGTTCAACGCCACGTTCAGGTGGTGGCGCGGCACGCGCGGCACGACGTTGCCGGTGTTGTCGCGCCGCTCGATGCAGTAGCTGTTGGCCGGATCGTACTCACCGGGATCGCAGATCCCGTCCGCGTTGCCGCCGGTGGTGCTGTCGAAGTAGCCGTCGCGACCGTAGCGGTTGCCGAGCAGCAGGTTGAAGTTCTTGTAATTGGTGAACTTGGCGTCCAGGTAGGTGTAGGCGATGCTCGTCCACCACTTGCGGCTGGGATCGCTGCGCAAGGCCAGCTCCAGGCCCTGGCTGCGCATGCCGCCGATGTTCTGGAACTGCTGCTGCTCGTCGGTGGGTACGCCGCCGTACTCGCCCACCGAGGCCATGATGTAGTCGTCGCGGTCGATGCGGAAGATCGCCAGATCCAGGTCCCAGGGGATGCCGAACAGCTCGGTCTTGCTCCGGATGCCGATCTCCTTATTGATTGCATGCTCGGGATCGAGGTTGGGGTTGCTGGCGGTATCGCCGGTGGGCGAAATGTCGCCCGCGAACAACTGGTCCACGGTGGGGGCGCGGAAGCCGGTGGAGACGTTGGCGTAGACGTCGCTGTAATCCGACAGCGCATAATTGCCGCCCAGCCGCCAGGAACTGACGTTGAACGTCTTGTCGAGGGTCAGGCCGTTCAATTTGTCCTTGTAGTCCAGCTCGATTTTGTCATAGCGCCCGTTCAGCGTGACGGTGAGCGGTTGCGCGAGGCGGAACTTCAGCTCGCCGTACAGCGCCTGCACGTTTTCATCCGTGGTGTTGTCTTGGGTTACGGTGCCGGCGCGTCGCACCGGCGCGAAGGGCGACGGTGAGGTCTTGTGGTCCACGAGGTAGCGGGTCTTGTTCTCGTAGGTATTGGCGCGCAGGTCGAGGCCGGCCATCCAGGCCAGGCGCTCGCCGCCCGAGCGCCACTCGCTCTTGATGCCGCGCTGCACCTGCCGGTAGTCGTTGTCGTTGGTGTAGGCGTTCACGTCGGTGACGCGGTTGCCGTCGGCGTCGAAGTTCTGGGGCGCGGACACGAAGGAGGTGTCGTCGGCGAACTGATAGACGTTCACCAGCAGGTTGCTCGTCTCGCCGAAGTCGCGGGCGTAGGTGGCGAAGTACTTGCCCAGGCTCACGTCGAACTTGCGCGCGTAGTCGCGCCCCTCGACGCTGCGCGGGTCGAGCCGCGCCTGGGTGGCGCCTTCGACGCTGCCGTGACTGTCCTTGGCGCGTTCCGAGCGCTCGAAGCCGAAGGTGATGTCGCTGCGATCGTCCAGGTAGTACTGGAGCTTGCCGTTTACGTAGTCGGCGGTGTAGTCGGATTGGAACCAGTAGCCGTCGCTGGCGCGGCGCGAGACCTGCAGATGGGTGTTGAGCTGGTCGTTGGCGTAGCCCGCGCGGAACAGCCCCTTGTAATAGCCGTCGCTGCCCCTGTCTGCGGAGACCCTGAACCCCGCGTTCTTGGCCCCGCGCTTGGTGGTGATGATGACGGCGCCGGCCAGGGCGTCGTCGCCGAACAGGTAGGACGCGCCGCCCTTGATCACCTTGATGGACTCGATGTTGTCGAGATCGATGTTGACCTTGCCGGTACGCTCGAATACCGGCACGCCGTCGATGACGATGGCGACCCCGGGCTTTTCGCCGCGAAAGCGTTGGTTTTCCACGCCGCGCATGTGGATCTTGAGGTGGTCTCCGCTGTCGAATTCCGTCGTGATGCCGGGCACGGACTGCAACAGTTGCTGGATGTTCTCGGCGCGCGAGGTGTCGACCCGCTCGCCGCTGACCACCGCGATGTTGGAGGCTTCGTGTCGCTTGGATTCGAAACGATCGTCGATGGTGGTGGACTCGACCTGAATGGTGCCGAGATCGGCGGCGTGGACGATCCCGACGGCGAGGGGCAGGGCGAGGCCTGCGAAAACGTGCCCCAGGATCGCCGGCAGGATCTTCTTTCTGTATGTCATGAAATTTCCCCGCGTGAGCGTTTGCTGTCGTTGTACCTCCCTGAACCTGTGCACGTCTGTCCCAGGTCAAATGGCGGCCGCATGTTCCCTGAATCCATTGCGACCCTTCTGATTGCAGGCTCCGTGCCATTTGCTAAGTGGATGTTGGACGGGGAAATATTGAAAATGCACGGGCGCGATGTGCGGGATTTGGCGCAGGATGGAGGGCGAATTGCCCTTATGCGGGCCCAAGCGGGAGGGATAAACGTAAAGACGCCAAGGGCGCCAAGAACGCAAAGATCAAGAAGGGCTTGGTTCTGCACGGGTTGGCCTTGCGGCTCCGGCATACTCCTCGATCCGTACGGCAACCCGCCTGGACTGTCACGATTCTCTAAAAAATTCTTCGCGGCTTTGCGCCCTTGCTTTGAAATCCTGCGCGCTGCGCGTCCCGGCGTTGTAACTTTTCAGCCCGCGGGAGGCGGGGCCTGAGTCAGTTGGCGGGGCGGGGCTCAAAAAGGAAACCGCCCCGTAGCGGCTGTGCGTTACGGGGTGGGGCAACGGAGTTCAGGCCGCGCCGGCCGCGGCTTCGATGAGATATCGGGGCTTAGCCCTCGATCGCGTATTTCTTCATCCGATACAGCAGCGTATCCCGTGTCAGGCCGAGCAGCCGGGCGGCGCGGCTGCGGTTGCCGAGGGTTTTTTCCAGGGCCTGGCGGATCATGTGCACTTCCAGGTCGTCCAGGCGGATGCCCTGCTCCGGCAGGGTGAACCGGTCTGCAGAAGCGGCCTGTTGGGAGCTCGGGCTTCGGATCTCGCGCGGCAGGTTCTCGAGGTGCACGGTTCTGCCGTTGAACAGCACCAGCATGCGTTCGCAGAAATTGCGCAGTTCCCGTACGTTGCCGGGCCAGGAATGACGCTCCATGGCCTTTAGCGCGTCCGCGTGATAGCGGGGCGGCTCCAGGCCGTGCTGCCGCGCCAGCGTGGAGGTGAGGTGCTGGAGCAGGAGCGCCAGGTCGCCGGTGCGCGCACGCAGCGGCGGCAGTTCCAGCGGCACGACGTGGAGACGGTAGTACAGATCCTCACGGAAACGGCCGGCCTTGACCTCGGCGTACAGGTCCCGGTTGGTCGCCGCAATCACGCGCACATCCACCTTTTCCGGCGTCATCTGGCCGACGCCCTGGCATTCCCCGCACTCCAGGAACCGCAGCAGCTTGGCCTGGATCGCCAGGGGCAGCTCGCCTACCTCGTCCAGAAACAGCGTGCCGCCGGCGGCCATGCGGATGCGGCCGGGATGATCGTTGACCGCGCCGGTGAAGGCGCCCTTGCGGTGGCCGAAGAGCTCTGATTCCGCGAGACTTTCCGGCAGGGCGGCACAGTTGATGGCGACCAGCGGCTGGCCGGCGCGCCGGCTCTCTTGATGAATCGCCCGAGCCAGCAATTCTTTCCCCGTGCCGCTTTCGCCCAGGATCAGGACGGTGACGTCCGTGGCGGCCACCAGTTGGGCGGCGCGGGTTACGGCGCGGAACACTGGGGCTTCGCCAATCAACAATTGCTCGAAGGCGCTCATGTTCTTCTTTCCTGCAGAGAATCCGAATGTGTGGGAAACCTTAAATGGTGTGTGAAATGACGTACATGACCTAAATCAAACTAGAAAGGGGGATGGGTGTTCTCCAGGCCGGAAAGATCCGCGATGCTCGTGAACCAGAGTGTTCCCAGGGCCATGCCCACCAGGGATAATCCGATGGCCTGCCGCACATAGGGTAGCCGCGTGAGGCGGGTCATCCAGCCGGTCAGGATGCCGGTGGTCATCACGCCCGGCAGGGTGCCGGCGCCGAAGGCCAGCATCAAGGCCGCGCCCTTGACAACGCCTCCCGCCGACATCGTCCAGATCAGGGTGGAATAGACCAGGCCGCAGGGCAGCCAGCCCCATACCGCCCCGAAGAGCGCGGCGTGCAGCGGCGAACGCACGGGAATCAGGCGCCGCCCGTACGGCTCGATCCGGCGCCACCAGGGCTCGCCTATCTTCTCGATCAGCGCGAACTTGGGGAACCACCCGGCCAGGTACAGGCCGATCCCGATCAGGATCAGCGCTGCGGCCACCTGCATGACGGTATGGGCGTGCCACAGGCCGATGCGGCTGTTCAGCAAGGTGTTGCCCAGGGCGCCGGCCAGGGCGCCAGCCAGGGAATAACTGGCGAGGCGGCCGAGGTTATAGGCAAAGGTGTAGGGGATCAGCCTTCTCCGTGATTCACGTACCTCGGGCGGGAGGCTGAAGGTCAGTGCTCCGACGATTCCGCCGCACATTCCCAGACAATGCAGGGTGCTCGCCAGTCCGATGGTGAATGCGATGAGGAGCGAATATTCCAACGGCGATTCCGAATCGAACGGGGAAGTTGCCAAAGATCATCCACTGTACCACAAAAAAGCGCGAAAATTGGTGCGCAGGCCAAAGGCCTGTGCCGCCCCGCGGGGAGATCCCGAACATGGCTTATACTGATTCTAAAAGATGGGGCCTGGACGAGGACTGACTCGGTGTGGGGCGATGGTCGGAAGGTCCACGAAGATCGATCAAAAATCAGGATAGGGTAAGTCCCAGTCATGATTTCCATACCAAGCAAAGAAGATAGCGCAGTTCCCATGGCCCTCCTCGCCCGCGTCGTTTCGCATGCGTCGGCTTGCCTGGCCTTTGGCGCGCGGGCGGGTGATTCATGAACCTGCCCGATAACCTCCTGCCTCCGTTCTGGACCTGGCTTGCCAACGGTGCCTTCGTCGCAATCATGGCCTACGTGCTCTATTCCCGGCCGTGGAACGCCATCAGGGCCAGTGAGCAATCGAATGTCTTCATGGGCGCCTGCGTGGCGCTCATGATGTTGTGGAGCATCAAGGCCGGCGTCAGCCCGGGCCTCACCTTCCATCCCTTGGGCGTGACGGTGCTGACCCTGATGTTCGGCTGGCGGCTGGCGGTGATCGCGGCCAGCGTGATCGTGTTAGGCATCACGCTGAACGGCATGGGAGGGTGGCACGCATTCGGGCTGAATGTGCTGCTGACAGGAGTGCTGCCCGCCGTGGTCAGTTACGCGATCTACCGGGTGGTCGATCAGAGGCTGCCGAACAATTTCTTCGTGTATATCTTTGCCTGCGCCTTCCTGGGGGCCGGTTTCGCGGTGACTGTCAGCGCCTTCGGGATTGTCGGCGTGCTCGTGGGCAGTGGGGCCTATCCGCTGGAGCGCATCGCTTATGAATATCTGCCGTTCTTCCCGTTGGTCATCCTGCCGGAAGCGCTTCTGAACGGCATGGTGATGACATTGCTCGTGGGGCTGCGCCCGCAATGGGTTTCCACCTTCGACGACAATCGTTATATCAACAATAAATAACCGTAGCAGCGGCTCGGGGTGCTCAAGACCGGCAGTTGCTCCGATCCGCTCATGTCGCTCATGGCCAGGCGGCTGAGCGATGACGACATCGAGATCCGAGCCCTCGGAATCCAGCCCCAATATTCTGGCACCGCAATTGCAGCTATTTCTTTACCGGCTGTCGGGAACGGACCACTCAACGGCGCCCCACGAACGCCGCTGGCGTTTTGCAGGGCGGGTGGCGGCAAATCGTTGCCAATGACGAGTCGGGCGCGGCAGGCAGTTGCCGCCGGCAGAGTGGTTCACAGAGCAAGGACAAGGAGTAGCATCATGACCATCGCCAGCTCACCTTTAATGTATTCTGCGTATTCCGTTTCATCTGCCCACCGGGCGCATCCGGCTGCAAAGACCGCAGTTGACACGCGCGCCACGGTGACACACTCATCGCAAGCCGCCACCCCATCGAACACTACCATGCCGCGCTCGGCCCTGCATGAGGCGGCGGCGCGCTACGACGTGCGCCACATGACCGCAGTTGAGCTCAAGCAAATGAGCCAGGAGCTATATGAAGCCGGCGCCATCGACCCATTTCAGTACCGGCATCTGAGCCTCATGGCTTCCTTCCCTTGCAAGGTGGAGCGCGGTGCAGACGGCCAGATCCGCAGCATCACGCCGGTAGGGTTGACCGGCCCCCAGACTCCGCGCGACTACCTCAAGGTGCAAGAGGAGCACGTTGCATTTCTTGAGCAGCACGGACTTGACAGCGATGTGGCAAAGGGCTTGCTTGATTTGTTTCGGACGCTCGATGCGTTGAAGAGAGGGGGAGTGGACGTTAGCGCTTGAGGAAAAGTTGTTTCCGTAACCGAATTCGTAGCGTAATTGTTGCACTGAGGTCCCTGGCAGGGCAGCTCTTTTCAGCGCCCGTTGTGCCCCGCCTTGAGCCGCGTTGTGAGTGCCGGTGCGCCGCTCAGTGCATGCAGAACGAACACTAGCGCGGTGAACAGCGCCAGCGCTCCCGCCTGATGCGCGGACGCCAGCGCAATGGGCACGCGCAGCAGCAGCGTGGCGATGCCGAGGCTGACCTGCAGCGTCGCCAGACCGAGCAGCACATGGAAGGCCCACCGGGTGCGCGCGGGCAGTTCATGGCGCCGCGCACTTGCCCACAGCCATAGGACGAGCAGCAGGAGGCTGACCGCAAGCAGCCGGTGATTGAACTGCACGGCGATGACGTTCTCGAACGCGTTGCGCCAGGGCGGATCCAGGACGAACAGACCCTCCGGTATCCAGCGCCCGTCCATCAGCGGAAAGGTGTTGTACGAAAATCCCGCCTTCAGTCCCGCCACGAATCCGCCCGCCAGGATGGTGACGAAGGCGAACGCCGTTACCAGGATCGTGCGTCGGCGCAAGGGCCGCACGGTGGGCGCCGGCGCAGCTTGGGGAAACAGCAGGCGCAGCGCCATCCAGAAGATGTAGCCGTAGAGGGCGAATGCCAGGCCCAGATGCGCGGCCAGCCGGTAGGGGCTGACGTGCGGATCGTCCACGAGTCCGCTTTGCACCATGTACCAGCCCACGATTCCCTGCAGCCCACCCAGGGCAAATACGGCCAGCAACCGGAGCGCCAGCGGACGGCCGATTTTTCCCTTGATCCAGAAATAGAGGAATGGCAGCAGAAACATCAGTCCGATCGCGCGCCCGAGCAGGCGGTGGAAATACTCGATCCAGTAAATGGCCTTGAATCTCTCCAGAGTCATGCCGACGTTGACCTTCCGGAATTCCGGCGACTGCCGGTATTTTGCGAAGGTTTCCTCCC
>Ga0265294_10008129_pt1 | contig 12312 bp, 10 predicted proteins | sample MunlanPumphouse3_FD_192504 | JGI IMG/M metagenome (GOLD analysis project Ga0265294, IMG submission 192504) | Groundwater microbial communities from a municipal landfill in Southern Ontario, Canada - Pumphouse #3 | ecosystem: Environmental > Aquatic > Deep subsurface > Groundwater | place... | reverse complement strand
CTTTAACCAAGTGGAAAAGAGTTATAAAAGGGTGTTTGTGATAGGTACATCCCATAGGGTGAGTTTTAATGGGGCATCTCTTTTTACAGAAGGTGATTTTTTAATGCCTTACGGAAAGGAAAACATTGATTACCAAGTTGCCAGTTCTCTTGCTGAATCCCATCCCGGGCTCTTTACACCCGACTCCTCTCCTCATATATATGAACACTCCCTTGAAGTTCAGCTGCCATTTATTTATCGCAGCCTGTCACCAGGATACTCCATTGTACCGGTAATTATTGCCACTCAGAGAGCAGAGACTTGCAAAGCTATAGCAGAAGCTCTGATGCCCTGGTTCACACCGGATAACCTCTTTGTAATCAGTACTGATTTTTCACACTATCCATCCTGTCAGGATGCAAAAAGATCCGATACAATCGTCAAAGATTCAATAATTTCCAACGATCCGGAAAAATTTCTGCAATCCCTTAAAAACATCAAACAGGAGAAGATCCCCGGTCTCTCCACACCGATATGCGGATGGTCCTCTGTGCTCACTCTTCTCTATATGACCTCCGGCAAAGATTGGCTTAAGTACGATGCCGTGGATTACAAAAATTCCGGAGACACTCCCTATTACGGTGACAAGGAGAAGGTGGTAGGCTATTGGGCAATAGTTGCTCACAGGATAAATCCTTCCGGGGAGAAGAATACCGATCAAACTCTTTGAAGATAATATTTATTAACCAACGACTGTATGAGAGATATTACAAATCAAACTACCGGCAGTGAATTCTTTCTGACGGGTGAGGAACAACAAATATTGCTCCGGATTGCAAAAGAGGCAGTTACTTATGCTGCAGAACATGGGAAAAGGGCAACCTTTTCTGTTGATCCTGCACTCCTTTCATCCTCTCTTGAGTCTGAGTGCGGAGCATTTGTCACCCTGTACAAAAAGGGGAGGCTCCGCGGATGCATAGGACATCTTACGGGAGATATGCCTTTGTGGAAGATGGTCAGGGAGATGGCATTCGCATCTTCTCTGAGAGATTACCGGTTCTCTACGGTCACAGAAGAGGAGCTACCGGATATAAAAATCGAGATATCAGTTCTCTCTCCTTTAAAAAAGATCGGCAGCCCGGGGGAGATTATACTTGGCAAACATGGGATATATATTGTAAAAGGAGGCAAGTCGGGTGTCTTTCTGCCTCAGGTAGCCACCGAGACCGGCTGGAGCAGGGAGGAGTTTCTGGGACATTGTGCAAGGGATAAAGCCGGAATAGGGTGGGATGGCTGGAAAAGTGCTGAGATTTACATTTTCACAGCTGAAATTTTCGGCTAAAACATTATTGCTTCAAACTTTTAAGGGACTTTTGTCAAAAATATTTGCAGAATCAAAAATTTGATTTAATTTTGACTGACCGTTCAGTCAATATAAACTACTTAAAACGTTGTATTATGGCTTTAAAAGAAAGCAAATCAGACTCTAATAAAATAAAAATAAACAAAACAAATGTGAGTGCTTTAAATAAAGGCAAGCGTGAAGCAGCCAGAAAAAAGATCATGGATTCTGCTCTTGAACTATTTGCTCTTAAAGGATTTCACACGACCACAATCAGTGATATTGCAGAACACGCCGGAATTTCCAAAGGCCTAATGTACAATTATTTCCAGAGCAAAGAGGAACTACTCAGAGAGATTGTGATTTTTGGCGCCGACACTGCTATATACTCACTGGATAAAAACCGGGACGGAGTGTTGACAAAGGAGGAGTTGATATATTTTATAAGGAAGACCTTCTCACTATTGAGAAAAAACAGAAATTTCTGGAAACTCTTCTACTCTATAATTCATCAACCCGCTGTTATAGGGCTTACGGAGACTAACATCAGTGACAGGCTGGAGAACTACTCAAAAATCATAATTGATTATTTCCAAAGAGAGGGAGCAGAGGATCCTCTCAATGAGATGAGGCTTCTTACAGCAATAATTGACGGGATAGCACTTGGTTATCTTATGAGCAATGATGCATATACCCTTGATAAACTTAAAGATAAGGTGATTAAAATGTACTCATAAATCAGATATAAAATCTATAATTATATGAAAAAACTTATAAACAGACTAAGTTTTCTGTTTTTTATCCTTTCGGTGATAATTCCATATTCGCTTTCAGCCCAAAATGCAACTGAAATAATCAAAAAAGCTGACGAGAAATGGAACGGAGAGATCTCCGGACAGAGTAATATGACAATGTCAATTATCCGTCCAGCCTGGGAGAGAACCATTGAGTTCAAAAGCTGGAGCAAAGAAAGGGATATGGCTATGACACTGATCACCTATCCGGCAAAGGAGCAGGGACAGGCATTTTTGAAGAGGGGAAAGGAGATGTGGAACTGGATGCCATCTATTGAAAGAATGATAAAACTGCCCCCTTCAATGATGTCTGATGGATGGATGGGTTCTGATTATACCAATGACGACATACTCAACGAGTCTTCTATGGTAACAGATTACACTCACCGGCTCAGGGGATCTGAAAACGCCGGGGGTGCTGATTGCTGGGTTATCGAAATGACTCCGCACGAAGATGCTCCGGTAGTATGGGGTAAGATTGTAAAATGGATCAGCAAGGATGAGTATATCCAGTTTAAATCAGAGTATTATGATGAGGATGGCTACCTGGTAAAGACAGAGATAGCATCAGAGGTTAAGAAAATGGATTCCAGGGTCATTCCCACAAGGATCGAGATCATTCCTGCTGATAGAAAGAATCAGAAAACCGTAGTGATTATTAAAGATGTAAAGTTTAATATTCCGATAGATGACTCTTTCTTTTCCCAGCAAAACATGCGAAGATTACGATAATTGAAATTCACGCAATATGAACTACATTAAACTTTCCTGGAGAAATCTGTGGAGAAACAGAAGAAGGACGCTGATCACGGTTGCAAGTATCTTTTTCGGGGTTGTATTATCTACGCTGATGAGTTCGATGATGAACGGGACTTATCAGAATATGATTGATATGATGGTAAAAATCTCTACGGGATACATACAGGTTCAGGATCCTTCTTTCGGGGAGAGCCGTTCGGTAAATGATGTCTTTTATCCGCAACCGGAGCTGATCGAAAGTATTGATAAAACAGAAGAGGTGACTGTGGTTGCAAAGAGGCTGGAGTCCTTTGCGCTGTTCTCTTCCGGGGCAGACACAAGAGGCGGGGCAGTTATCGGAATAGAACCTCAGTATGACACTCTCACATCCAATCTGCGTAACTGGGTTTCAGAAGGTTCATTCCTGGAATCCGGGGGCAAAGGGGTGCTGGTCACATCAAATATTGCACGGAGTCTTAATCTGGGAGTCAACGATACTATAATTGTGATCAGCCAGGGTTACCGGGGAGTTACATCGGCAGGACTTTTCCCCGTTACCGGTATTATTGAATTCAGCACCCCGCAGATGAATAATCTGGGAGTCTTTATGGATGTCGGTGCGGCTCAGGAGCTGTTCCATGCAGACAGCATGGTTACCTCTCTGATGATAATGGTGAGCGATTATACCCATGTTAACCGGATTTCCCGCAAAATTAAAGATCTTGCTCCGGGGCTTTCAGTAAAAGACTGGACAGAACTCAATCCCGATCTGGTGAACTTTATTGAGGGAGACAGATCAAGCGGAAACCTGATGATTGGTATTCTCTATATGGTAATTGGTTTCGGGATTCTGGGCACAATAATTATGATGGTTGCCGAGAGAAAGAAGGAGCTCGCAGTGATGACCGCCGTGGGGATGAGGAAATACAAACTATCCCTGATGTTTTTTATTGAGACTCTCCTTATAGGTCTGATTGGGGTGATATCGGGATTTGCAGCGAGCATTCCCCTGATAGGATACTTTGTGAATAATCCTATCAGGCTGCCGGGTGATATGGCAGAAGCCTATTTACAATATGGATTCGACCCATATATGTTCTTTAGCGCTGCACCATCGGTATTTATAAATCAGGCAATAATAATTTTTGTCATAGCTATGGCAATTTCTCTCTATCCGGTTTTAAAAGTCAAAAAATGTCTGTAGCTCATTCATTAAAATCCTAATCAACTTATAAATAAAACTATGATTTATTCTGTATCGTGGCGTAATATATGGAGAAACAGAACCCGGAGCCTGGTTATTATCACGGCGGTCGGTCTGGGGGTTTTTGCTGGTGTTTTCACTATTTCCTTTATGCTCGGAATGGTCAATCAAAGAATTGATGCCGTGATTTCGACAGAGGTTTCCAACATACAAATACACAAACCCGCCTATCTTGAGAGCAGTGAGACAGATGACTACATATCCGGAATAGAGGGAATTGAGCAGAGTGTTCTCTCAGATGAGAATGTGGGGGCGGTCTCATCACGGATTATTGCAAATTGTATGATAGCCTCTGCAGAGACAGGGTCAGGGGTGCAGATCTTTGGTGTAGATCCTTCAAAAGAGAGAGAGGTTTCGGATATTAATTCAAGGATAATTGAAGGGGATTATTTTAAGGGTGAGTCTGCGAATCAGATTATTATAGGAAAGAAACTTGCCGACAAACTCAATGTGGGCATCCGGTCAAAAGTAGTAGTAACACTTACAGAGATGGATGGAACAATCTCAGGCGGTGCGTTTAGAGTGGCAGGTATATTCAGAACATCCAATGTGCTTTTTGACGAGTCAAGAGTATATGTGAGATCAGGGAGATTAAGAGAACTTTTACAATTGGAAGAGAATACCGCTCATCAGATTGCGGTTTCGCTTAAAAATAACGGAACAGAAGAAATCGTTATCAAAGGGATTAAAGAGAATTACCCACAGCTAAGTTCACTGTCATGGTCTGATCTTATGCCGGATATGAAAATGATGAACGAATCCATGGGGTTCATGATGTATATAGTTGTCGGAATTATTCTTCTTGCACTTGGATTTGGAATAGTAAACACTATGCTGATGGTGATTCTGGAGAGGGTAAAAGAGTTCGGTATGCTGATGGCAGTTGGAATGAGCAGGGCGAGTATTTTCAGAATGGTGGTGATGGAGTCGGTATTCCTCTCAATTACAGGAGGTGCTATCGGTATTGGAGTCGCTTTGCTGATTACTGCAATTACGGGAAAAACAGGTATTGATCTCTCCTTTTGGTCGGATGGACTAAATTCAATGGGTTTTGATTCAATTATTTATCCCTGGATAGGAATTGACTCTGTTATAGTGGTAACAATTCTGGTAATAATTACCGGGATTACTGCTGCAATCTATCCGGCAAAAAAGGCGATTGAGCTGAATCCCTCAGAATCACTTAGAATTGACATGTAAAACAATAAAATTAAGAAATATATGCAAGTGCTGGAATTGAAAAATCTTGTAAAGATCTACAACGATTCAGAGGTAAAAGTCAAGGCTGTGGATAATGTGAACCTTACATTTGAGCAGGGCGAATTTACTGCAATAGTAGGCCCGTCTGGAAGCGGAAAAACAACTCTGTTGAACCTGATAGGAGGATTGGATGCATCCACAGAGGGCGAAATTATTATTAACGGAACAAATATCGGGAAATTAAAACCGTGGGAACTTATCAATTTCCGCCTTTTCAACATCGGTTTTGTATTTCAGGCGTATAACCTCATACCAGTAATGACTGCCAGGGAAAATGTGGAGTTCATCATGCAGCTTCAGGGAGTGGAAAAGAAAAAGAGGGAGAAGAGGTCAATGGAGATACTAAGTGCAGTGGGACTGGCGGAGAGGGCAAACAGCAGACCGGCAAAACTTTCCGGAGGACAGCAACAAAGGGTGGCAGTGGCAAGGGCACTTTCGACAAAGCCAAAATTCATACTGGCAGACGAGCCAACAGCAAACCTGGATTCCAAATCTGCAGAGTCCCTTCTGGAAATTATGGAAAAACTGAACAAAGATGAGAACATAACCTTTATCTTCTCCACACACGATGCGAGGGTTGTTGCCAAAGCCCGCAGGGTCATCACAGTAGAAGACGGTCATGTTGTGTCAGATATAAAGGTTGAAACTGACATTAAAAGTTAATTCAAATGAAATTTCTTATATCTCTGACAATTCTGACGACAATGATATTTCTGCCTGCAAAAGGGACGGAGCGGATAAAAGCAGGAGGATATGTTAAGTTTGTCAATACGGCAATGTTCGGGAAGTTTGACTCCCCCTGGATGGTTGAGAACATGATACACAACAGGATCAATTTCAGTTGGCAGATGTCAGATAATATGAGCTTTAACGCAGGTATGCGAAACCGTTTTATTTACGGGGATTTTGTCAGGCAATTCCCTGGTTACACAGATTTGATATCAGAAGATGCGGGTCTGTTTAAATTCCTGTCACAAACAATCAGCTCCGCCAACTCTTCAATTCTTCTCACTACATTTGACCGTTTAAATCTTGAATACAGTAATGAATCCTTTTCTGTCACAGCCGGCAGACAGAGGATAAACTGGGGGCAATCCTTTGCCTGGAATCCCAATGATATTTTTAATGCCTACTCGTTCCTGGATTTTGATTACGAAGAGCGGCCAGGCAGCGATGCAGTAAGAATCAGGATTTTTCCGGGTTTTTCATCGGTAGTTGACTTTGCCGTTAAAATGGACAGGGATAACCGGATAACAGCAGCTGGTTTATACCGGTTTAATAAATGGGGATATGACTTGCAGTTTATGGCAGGGATAATCGGCAAAGAGGATATCACAGCAGGGGCAGGTTGGTCCGGCAGCCTTGGTAAGGTCGGATTTACAGGTGAGGCCGCATATTTCCATCCTCAAAAGAACTTCAGGGATACCACCGGAGTTGTTATTGTAAGTGCAGGTCTCAATTATATGTTTAGCAACTCGCTGATGATAAATGTAGAAGGGGCATATAACAGTTATTTTAACAACATATCTCCGGAGAGCTTCACAGACCTTTACTACTCACCTCTCTCGGTAAAGAGAATTACATTCAGCAAATTCTCCTGGTTAACACAGATCTCCTATCCGGTGCACCCACTGATAAATGCATCCCTTGCAGCTATGTATCTTCCCTCACTGGGTGACGGATTTATTGCGATGCCCTCCCTGGCATACTCAGCAGGGAATAATTTTGAGATCTCCATCAGAGCACAACTCTTTAGCGGAGAATTTCAGAAGAATGAAAATCAAGGGAGTGTTAGTGAGAAGATTAATATGGTATTTCTGAGGTTCAGATATAGTTTCTGAAAGGGAAAAATCTCTGATTTTACATAAAGTTATCAGAACCAGATCCCGGGGATCACCTCCCCACACTCAGGACATATACTTTTACCGTTGATCTCCTTCCTGATCTGAATACTTTGCAGAAAATACCTGCTTCTCTCAACCAATAAATATCCGCATTTGGGGCAGATACTGTTTTCCTCCCGTCCGAAACAGAGATTCCCCGTGTAGACATATTTCATACCGCGCTCTCTTGCTCTTTTAGCAGCCTTTGTAATTACAGATTCTGGAGTGGGGGAGAGGAGCTGAAGCTTGTAGTTGGGGAAAAAACGGCTCAGATGTAGCGGAGTATCTGCAAAGCCATTATCTATAAGCCAGTCACACATTTTTTCAAAAACCATCATGTCATCGGACCAGCCTGGTATTAAAAGATTCGTAATCTCAAGCCAAACTCCGGAATCTTTTAAAATCCCAAGACTCTCAAGCACCGGCTCCAGTCTTCCTCCGGTGAGCTTTTTATGAAGAAGAGGGTCGAAACATTTGAGATCAATATTTGCAGCATCTAAATATGGGCAGAGCTCTTTGAGAGGTCCTTCATTTATATATCCGTTTGAGACGATAACGCACTTAACACCCCTCTCCTTTGCCGCTTTTGCAACATCCAGCATGTATTCATAGTAAACAGTCGGCTCGGTATATGTAAATGCGATGCTTTTAGTATTGCTGACAGCTTTATTTTTTATCTCCCCTTCCTTATCATTCTCAGGATCTCTTTTCTCTTTCCCCTTTACAACTCTCCCGTCTCCATTATCAGTATTATACCCTGCACTTCTCTCAAGAACCAACTCCACAATTTCATCCGGAGAGATCCGGTAATTTTGACTTTCTGTCGGAGGGATCTGCGAGATAGTCCAGTTCTGACAATTCTGGCATCGGAGGTTACAACCTGCAGTGGCAATTGACAGTATATCGCTTCCGGGAAGGAAATGGAAAAGAGGTTTCTTTTCAACAGGATCTATAGCAATTGAACAGGGATTTCCGTAAGCCAAAGTATGCAGGATCCCCTTAATATTAATCCTTGTCCTGCAGATCCCGCTCTTTCCCTCCTCTAAAATGCAGCTGTGTGGGCAGAGAGTGCATCGCACTCTGCCACTGTCATTGGTTTGTTGGAATAAGGCACGAACTTTCATCGGCGAAGATTTTGTTATTAAATTGTCATTCAAATAGTTTCCAAGTGCAAACTTTTACTAATTAAAAGTTTGCACTTGGTATATACTTGATTAATAAGTCAATGACAAAATCTTCGTCGATGATCCCCCGTCCACCTACACAAACATCCCTATCATAGCCGCGGACATCAGTGCCCCAAGTGTCGCCCCCAGCAATGCCCTCATCCCAAATGCCGATAGCACGGGCTTCTGATTTGGAGCAATCCCTCCAATACCACCAATCTGGATACCAACAGAGGCAAAGTTGGCAAAACCGCAAAGGACATAGGTGGCAAGTATTATTGATTTGGTGTGAACAAAAGCTCCGGCTTGTATTAATTCTGCAAGACTCTGATAACCTACAAACTCCGTCATTATCAGTTTCTCTCCAAGTAACCTCCCCACAAGTGCAAGGTCATCTCCGGAAACTCCTGTCAGCCAGATAATAGGGGCGAAAAGATAGGAGAGTATGAACTGCAGTGAAATTCCTGAATATCTCCCGTCTGTGATATCGGCCACCCAACTGTTCAATGTTGTCCAATCCCCGATTTTTCCGAAAATAAAATTAAAACCTGCAATCAATGCATAAAAAACCAGCAACATTGCACCAACATTGGCAGCAAGCTTAAGACCGTCAGTTGCTCCGTTGGAGATTGAATCCAGCAGATTCTTCCCTATTTTCTCCCTTGGTACCTCAACACTGTTGTCTATCTCCTCAGTCTGAGGACGCATAATTTTTGAAATAGCAATAGCTCCGGGAGCTGCCATTACGGAAGCAGATAAAAGGTGCTTTGCGAACTCTATCTCCATAAGCCTGTCTCCTCCTCCCAACATACCAATATACGCAGCAAGTACACCTCCTGCCATTGTGGTCATGCCGGCAGTCATAACCAGCATTATCTCACTTTTTGTCATTCTTGGGATGTAAGCTTTAACCATAAGCGGAGCCTCGGTCTGCCCCAGAAAGATGTTCCCTGCGGTTGAGAGGGACTCTGCACCTGTGAGGTTGAGTGTTTTTGAGAGGAGCCATGCCATTAGCCAAACAACCTTTTGTAATATCCCAAGGTAAAAAAGCAGACTGGTGAGGGCAGAGAAGAATATTATAGTGGGAAGTATCTGAAGAACAAATATAAATCCAAAGTTATTGACATCCATCAGCGAACCGAACAGAAAGTTTGAACCGGCTCTGGTCCAGTCAAGGACCGCCACAAACATCTTTCCCACAAACTCAAATACTGATTGAACTGCCGGGAAGGCTATCACAGATATTGCAATTACCAGTTGAAACAACAGGGCAAATCCGACTGTCCTCCAGGAGATCTTCTTTCTGTCTGAGCTGAAAAGCCATGCGATGAACAATATGACAGCCATTCCGAGAATGCCTCTCAGTATCGATATTATACTAAAGTTAAAAGTCTTTTCGGTAAGAATGTCTTTGTAAGGATTTTTACTGACAGGATTGTCAGTAGCAGAGACTGCTTCAACTCCGGAACTTTCCGCTCCCTTTTGGAGAGTGTCGGGAGATGCTGCCAGTATATCTGCGGATGAAGCCGGTATGGCATCTGTCTGAGTTTTCTGATTTGCTGATGTGGTTGTTACAGCAGTTGTGCTGTTATCTTTGGTCTGAACGGTTCTCTCCTGTGCATATATGCATGTTAGCATGAAAATGAGGGAGAAGGTAAGGAGTAGTTTTTTCACAAAGGGTTATGTTAGAAGTTTACGGAAACAAATATAGGCATTAAATTATTATCTTTGAACGCTGATTTTGTAATATGAAATTTGAAAAGATAGCATTTGACAAGGACTCCTCTGCAACCTGTTCCCTATTGTACACAGACCACGGCGTAATCAACACCCCGGTTTTTATGCCGGTTGGCACACTTGGTACGGTTAAAGCTGTATACCACAGGGATTTAAAAGAAGATATCAGGGCAGAGATAATCCTTGGAAACACATACCATCTATATCTGAGGCCGGGAACCGGGATTATCAGACAGGCAGGGGGATTGCATAAATTTTCCTCCTGGGAGGGGCCTATACTCACCGACAGCGGAGGTTACCAGGTATTCTCCCTGGCAGAAAACCGCAAACTGAAACCTGAGGGATGCACATTCAGTTCGCACATAGACGGTTCAAAGCATCTCTTTACACCGGAAAATGTTGTGGATATTCAGAGGGAGATTGGGGCGGATATAATAATGGCACTTGATGAATGCCCTCCCGGAGACTCTGATTACAAATACGCAAAAAAATCACTCGAACTCACTCAGCAGTGGATGTTAAGAGCCCTGAACCATTTTGACAACACCCGGCCACTATACGGTTACAGTCAGACTCTCTTCCCTATTGTTCAGGGTTGTATCTATCCCGATCTCAGGAGAGAGGCTGCAGAACACGCAGTTGCTCTTGACAGGGATGGGTATGCGATCGGAGGATTGTCTGTGGGGGAGCCGGTTGAGGTGATGTATCAGATCCTTGAGGTACTGGATCCGCTTTTACCAAAAGATAAACCTAGGTATCTGATGGGAGTGGGAACGCCTGCAAATATTCTCGAGGGGATCTCACGGGGGATAGATATGTTCGATTGTGTAATGCCCACCAGGAATGCCCGCAATGGAATGCTCTTTACATCACAGGGAATAATCAATATAAGGAATAACAAATGGAAGGATGATTTTTCCCTGCTGGATCCTGACGGAACATCCTTCGTTGACAAAACCTATACAAAAGCCTACCTGAGGCATCTTTTTATCTCAGGGGAGATACTGGGGGCACAAATTGCCTCGGAGCACAACCTTGCCTTTTATGTGTGGCTGGTAAAAGAGGCTGCCCGTCATATAAAAGAGGGAGATTTTTCTATCTGGAAGAACAGTATGGTAAAGAAACTGGAAAACAGACTTTGACGGTCTGATAATTAAGATTGATGTTAATGAATAAAGACTTTAAAATAGGGACACTGGATAAGTACATTATCAGAAAGTTTATTGGCACCTTTCTCTTTATTCTGATTATTATCATCACCATAATAATTATTTTTGACATAAGTGAAAAGGTTGACAATTTTGTCCAGAAGGAGGCTCCTTTAAAAGAGGTGGTGCTGCACTACTATGCGACTATGATCCCTTACTATATCAACCTGTTCAGTCCGCTTCTGGTTTTTATCTCAGTGATCTTCTTCACCTCCAAGATGGCCTCAAACAGCGAGATAGTTGCGATACTGGCAGGTGGTATCAGTTTCAACAGAATTCTCTATCCCTATTTTTTATCTGCCTTTTTTATTGCTTTACTGAGCCTGGTGCTAAATCTCTTTCTTATTCCGCCTGCAAATGAAATCAGGCTTGATTTTACCGAGAAATATATAAAGGACAAGTATTCCAGTACCGGGACCGACTTCCATTTCCAGATATCTCCAGACACCTATGTCTATCTGGAATATTTCAACAGCATATCCAATACAGCCAGAAAAATTACAGTTGAGACAATAGAAGGCCACACCATCAAATCCAAGTTGAGTGCCTCCAGTGCCAGGTGGGACACCCTTAAAAACACATGGGTGCTCTACGACTATTTTCTAAGGTACCACGACGGTATCAGAGAGAGGGTGAAGAAAGGAGCAACTATGGACACCCTGCTTCCTCTTTCTGTTGATGATTTTAATAAGAGGGAGAACATTGTTGAGTCTTATAATTATCATGAGCTTAACGAAGTGATAAGAACCCAGAAGATGAGGGGGGACAAAAGAGTGATCTATGCATTGATAGAGAAACATACCCGTTTTGCGGTGCCATTCTCTGCATTTATTCTCACAGTTATGGGTGTTGCACTCTCTTCACGAAAGAAAAGGGGAGGCATAGGGCTCAACCTCGGTATCGGAATAGCTCTCAGCTTTGTGTATATACTCTTTCTGAGG
>Ga0265294_10008128_pt1 | contig 12312 bp, 16 predicted proteins | sample MunlanPumphouse3_FD_192504 | JGI IMG/M metagenome (GOLD analysis project Ga0265294, IMG submission 192504) | Groundwater microbial communities from a municipal landfill in Southern Ontario, Canada - Pumphouse #3 | ecosystem: Environmental > Aquatic > Deep subsurface > Groundwater | place... | reverse complement strand
ACTCCCCCCTTTAAGTTCAACAGTGGTGCCAGGGTAGTTGCTTACCTCAACTCCAAGGCCTGTCAGCTGATTGAATATCAGTGACTTGCCAACACTTGGATTGCCTATAAGTGCAACTTTCATCACTGACATAACTCCACAAAGATCGTCCTTGCAACCTCCGGACTGAGGGCAACGTCACAACCCTTGACCTGCACAACGATTGAGTCATTTCTGAGTTTCCTTCTGATGGTCAGGACTTCGCCAGGTACAATGCCCAGATCAATAAGACGTCTGTTCCAGCCTGGTCCCCTGATTCTGAGAACCCTGATTCTGTCAGCCTCTTCGAAGTCCAGAAGATTCTTAAATGACTCAGACTCACGCCTGCGCATCCTTCCACGCCCATATCCACGTGGGCGGGACTGCCCCATATAATCTGAAAGACGGTCAATGGCCTCATCTGAGATATTGTGCTCAAGAGTGCAGGCCTCTTCAGATGCACGCCCTGCCTCCATACCGAGCGTCTCTCTTAGGAAACACTCCAGGACCTTGTGGTTCCTGATAATCTTTTCGCCGCGTGCTCTGCCGGTCGCAGTGAGGCCGATGGTGTCATCCTGATTGTGGATTATCTCTTTATTCTCCAGCAGTTCAGTAATGCATTCTTTGGCAAACGTCTCATCACACTGAAGCTCCTCTGCGATGCTGCTGGCTGTCGCATTGTGCCCCAATTCTCTAGCGATCTTCAGGATCGCCTCAAGGCAGTCTTCGAGGTCGGAGGTTTGCATAACCTATAAAATGTATCTCTCTCTTCACTTATCCATTTGGTTGGTACCCATAGTCTACAGAAGACAGGAGTTTGCATGGAAACTGAGATTACAAATCAGCATCTGGCAGAGAGGCTGTGTAATATGGTCAGCCTTCTTGAGATTCCTGGTGATCTTGATCTGGTGGTTGCCTCAGTCCATTCAGCATACTCACAGGACAGGGACATAATGACAAGGCGTCTTATCTCTGCCATTATAGTCAAAAACCATACTTTTAGTAAAAAGTCTGGTTTCGTAATAAATCATAGATTTAATACGGTCTCAACACTTGTGAAAGTGGTGAGCCTTTTTCATTACAGTTACGAACATGTTTTCAAAAATAACCAAAGAAAATCGCTTCCCGTGATTTCCATCGGGCTCCATTTCAAAACTGAATGGAGCTCATGATGAATCTTTGATTCAGCATGAGTCAAAAATGTGAGGTTCGTAACTATAATAATAACAATGTTGATATTATCAGTCACCCCACATCCCAGCTCATTGGTCACCGGCTACCTTCTGAAATAGATATGGAACCCATCATCACTGCCGCATATGATACAGGCATGGCCCTTGAGATCAATGCCTCACCCAGACGCATGGATCTGGATGATATTTATGCCCTTCAGGCAATAGAATATAACGTGAAAATCGCAATTGGTTCTGATACGCACCTGCCTGAGGGTCTTTCTTATATGTGGCGTGGCATGGGAGTTGCACGCCGCGGGTGGTGCTCTTGTGAAGATCTGCTCAATACACTCCATCTCCGGGATCTCCTGGAAGTGGGGGCCTGAGCATGATCAGGCGTTTATATGAATGGCGGCTCAGGCGTGGTCTCAATAATCTCCCAGGTCACATCTGTTTTATGCTGAGTGACATGGATATGGCCGCAGCACCACATAAACTCTATGAGATCGTCACCTGGTGCACTGAACTTGGTATATCCAGTCTTACATTCCATATCAGGACAGATGATCCCTTAGTGATTGATCCATATATCCCGGCCATCCGTGCCATCTCAGAGATCGCTCATCTGACAATTCTCTCTGATGAGAAATCCGAGAATGCAGGTAAAGGGATGGAGGTTCAGGTGGCTGTTGGTATGGGTGGCAGGGATGAGATCGCCGGGTGCATACGCTCGATGGCAGCAGATGAAGTCCTGCCTGAGGATGTGGATGAGTCTGTGATAAGTTCTTATCTGACCTTTAAATGCGAACCAGACCTTGTAATCAAGACCGGCGGAAGTAATCTCACTGATTTCCTGATCTGGCAGTCAGTATACTCAGAGCTCTTCTTCTCAGATGTAAACTGGGCATATTTCAGAAAAGTGGACTTTCTGAGGGCTCTAAGGGATTATCAGTTCAGAAAACGTCGTTTTGGAAAATAATTCAGAAAACGTTGTTTTAGGAAGTGATTATGCACTGTTTTTCAGGCGCTGGTCATAGAGCCTGATCGCCCTCAGGAGGTCGATCTTTCTGAAAGACGGCCAGTATGGTGCACAGAAGTAGACAGCAGACTCATTGCCGTTTGCAAGCCAGGGCAGGAAGTTTGAGGTGCGCTGGTCATTCCCTGTTCTGATAATAAGATCCACCGGAGGCAGACAGAGTCCCTTGTGGATTCTCTCGTCAATGAGGTCAACGTCTATATTATCAGGGCTGATCTCCCCGTCCCTGACATCAGAAAGTATAGACTTCGTGGCATGCACGATCTCATTTCTGCCGCCATATGCAAGGGCTATGTTTATGAAGTAGTCTTCATAGTCCGAGGTCAGTGCCTCGGCCCTCTCAATACATTCCTGTAAATCTGCCGGAAGCAGACTGCGATCACCGATGATCTGGATACAGACTCTGTTCTTATGCACCCTGTCATCCTCAGTCACCATCTTTAGTTTCTCCCTGAAAAGAGAGAAGAGGGTGTGAAGTTCATCCTTGTCTCTTTTGAAGTTCTCTGTGGAGAAGGTATAGAGGGTGATGTGCCTGATGCCCAGTTCCTGTGCCCAGCCAAGCAGGCACTCTGTTGTCTCAGCACCCATACGGTGCCCGGCGGCTGTATCAATCCCATGTTCCTCAGCAAATCTTCGGTTGCCGTCCTGGATCAGGGCAATGTGGCATGGAATCGCGTTGCACTCCCGCATAAGACGGTGTTCGTAGGCTCCTTCCAGAATAGATCTGATCTTCTTCAGATTCACAGGGGTGTCAGCTCCACGATCATCCCCTCATTGGGATAGCGTTCTATGACATACTTCTTACCTGGCAGATTCAGAGCCTCATCCAGCAGGATCCACCATGCCATCTCGATATGATCGCCCTTGTCCTCATAGGACTCAGGCTCAAGATCAGGCAGAGGGCCTTCTGGTTCAAGCACCCCATAGACGATGGTGCCGTCATCTGTGATCTCATCAAAGGGTCTGGCAGTGTTCCCGGCGATGCGTTTCAGGCGTTCACGCAGCTGTACTGAGTCCTTGAAGGCCGAGGAGCACCAGTGAACCTTCTCATGGGTGAGGATCTCTGTGGCCCATCTCTCTGCTCCAAGAACAGCATTGTGGTAGTTGTCTTCGAGATCCAGATCCCGATCCCGCATGGCCTCTGCATTTGTTGCACTCCACTCAAGTTCATTGATATTCAGGTGATCAAGATGTGGAAGTGCAGGTATGAGTTTCTCAAGACCTGGCAGTGAGGGCACCTCTATGGTGCACTCAAAGCCCAGTCTTCTGGCAGTATCTGCTGAAGCAATATAGGGACTCTCCAGGATATTCTCCCATGTCTCCTGTGGGGGGTGGAGCCGGATCTCGTCAATAAGACCCTGATACCGCCTGAGAAGTTCTTCTCCAGGTGCGATCCCTGTATACAGGTGTATGTGATGCTCCTGTCCAAACTCTTTCTTCAGGATGGTGCAGTAGTGAGCCACGCGTTCAGAGACCATGAAGGGCTCACCGCCGGTCACACCAGTGCCAAGGGCACTCATAAGATGTGCCTCCTTCAGGAGATCCTCGTCACAGAATACCTGCCTGTCATTTGCAAAGACAACATCCTTATCCTTGCGCTCATCAGATATCGGGCAGTACCAGCAACGTCTGTGGCATTTTCCTGTCACGAAAAGCACCAACTTGGCACCCTTATAACACTGTCTGCACCCTTTACTCAGCACCGGCATTCACCGTCTCAAGGAGTCTCTGTGTTACAAATTCACGGCCAAGGGCCTCAAGGAACCATCCCAGTCTTGGCCCGCGTGTTTTGCCAAGAATAGTGGTGTAGAAAGCCGAAAATATCACCTTTGGACTGACCCCGGCCTCTTCGCCTGCCAGATATACGCAGTTGTGTATATCCTCGGCTTTCCAGTCTTTGAGAGCAGAGAGCTGCGTGAGCATTGAACTGAGGGCAAGCTTCTCATCATCGCCCAGTGATAATGCCTCAGGTGGCAGATCTTTCATGACTGTGAACTTCACCATCTCAGGTGCGTATCTTTCAAGCCAGATCTTTGCACGTCCTGCCCTGCGCAGCACAGCCTCATGGTTCTCCACATTATAGCCACTCCTCTCAAGGACATCAAAGATTGCGTCATCATTCTGTGCAATCTGCACAACAGTGACCAGATGGCGGAATGGTATATCAGTTGCTACTGATGATATGGCAGAGAGTTCATACTCCCTGGTATCTGCGGCCTCTGCGACCTTTGCGTAGTTATCTATGAGTGTCAGAAGACCCATGCCAGGATCAAAGTTGATTGCCTTCTCAGGCCTGGTACGGGCAATGAGAAAACGCATCACATCAGGCGGTACTACCTCCAGCATCTCCTGGATGGTCACCACAACTCCGGTCGAGGATGCCATCGCGCCCTTACCCTTGAGACTGATCCATTCATACTGCACAGGATAGGGTGCACTGCCGCCGAAGATCGTCTTTACAATCTCCTTGCCTGTCGCATATGAGCCGCCGGCCGCTGCATGATCCTTGCCAAATGGCTCAACTGTCACGCCAAGGTTTGACCAGCGCATTGGCCAGTCCACACGCCAGACCAGTTTGCCCTCTCCCTTTGAGTAGTCACAGAGGCCCTCATGCCCGCATTCACAGCGGTATCTGACAAGGTGCTTCTCAGAATCATGCTCAAGGATTTCAGCATTGCTGATCTTTCCGCAGCCGCCACAGATCGGGTAGAATGGCACCCAGCTCTCTGGAAGTGTTCTCTTTGAGACACGTTCAAGGATCTCCCTTATGATCTCACTCTTCTCAAGTACAGCAGAGATCTCATCAGTGTACCTGCCGCTTCTGTAAAGCTCACTGGATCTGAGAACAGTAGGTTTTACATCCATCTCAGCCAGAGCCTTCAGGAAAGGCTCCAGGAAGTGCTCTGCATAGTTCTTGTGCTTCCCGCAGGGACAGGGGACATCACAGAGTGGTCTGCCAACATATTCACTGTAACTCTCAGGCAGGAAGGGGTATACCTTGCGGAGAGGGTCAAAATCATCTGCAATATAGACAAGTTCTGCCTCAAGGCCCCTGTCCACCATTGCCTTGTAGACCATGTCACCGGTGATAACCTCGCGCATATTGCCTATGTGAATCGGTCCTGAGGGCGTAATGCCTGTGGCGATCCTGAGGGGGGTGTCTTGGCTTACTTCTGAGGCGCAGACATCTGCCCAGTGCATCTTCTTTGCTGCGTTGTTATCGTGCTGATCTCCCATTGTCTTATATCTTGGAAGTATTAGGTTAACAATATGTAGGTGTGGAGCAGTCCTGAGGGTGAAAGGCTATATGTGCTCTCCTACAACAGTTCCATAATTGTATATGGACACACATCCGGATGACGACGCTCTCTCAGAGGTGGTGGGTTTTCTGCTCCTGCTTGCGGTTCTGGTGATTGCCATCTCTATGTATCAGGTATATTCTGTACCTGCGGAGGGGCGCGAGAATGAGATCCAGCATATGAACCTGGTAAAGGATCATTTTACAGACTACAAGATCACCCTTGACTCTCTCTGGATTAATGATCAGGCCGGGACAACGGTCAGCACCTCCTTTGATCTCGGGAGTGAGGGCAGTTATACAAAGGGTGGTGGATTCACCATGCCTGTACTCCGGCCGGTCGGGTCATCTGGATCCATATCCACGGTGGGGCGTAGGGAGACTTTTACTATATCATCATCATCGCCTTCATCCACCGAATCTCTGAATTATACCATGGGTGCGGTTGAGTTCAGGTCAGGCAACAACTACTGGATTGACCAGACTTATTATTACCAGATGGGCGGTGTCTTCCTGGCCCAGGAGGGTGGGTCAACTGTCAGGGTGAGCCCGCCTCTCTCTCTCTCTTATGATGGTAATGGTGTCGTCAGTGTGGATCTTACTCTCATCACACTCAGTGGGTATCAGGAAATCTCCGGGACTGGTCCTGTGCGGATTGATACGTACTACCTGGAGGCTGTTCCTAAAAAAAGTCATGATCTTCAATTCCTCACACTCTCTGTAGATGCAAAGGATGAGCAGGCTGCTGAGATGTGGGCCCGTGTCTTTAAGAATGCGGCAGAGAGGGGGGGCCTTCCTGAAGGCCGGTATAATATCAGCCATACAGAAAACTCTGCCAGCATAGAAGTGAATGACAACGGCAATGGCAACGGCAACGGTGGCCTTCGTTTTACTCTGACACGTGCAGAGTATGATCTCAGCATTCAGAATGTGGCAACAGGTATGGTCTGATGAGTCTTGCAGGGATCAATAATTCAGGTGTCTCTGAGGTCGTCGGCGCAGTGCTTCTGCTATTTCTTGTAGTCGTTGGAATAGGGGGGATATCAGTCATCCTCCTCTCCCAGCCTGTGCCTGAGGAGGCCCCCAATACTGATATTATCATCACTTCAGCGGGCGGCGAGGTGCTCCTTACACACAATGGCGGGGATGACCTCCAAAAAGGGACAGTAGAGATCAGATTTGACGGCGTGCCTGTGGGAGTGGAATTTGTAGAGGGTGAAGAAGACTGGCCGTGGAGTATAGGGGAGACTCTTTGGGTGCCAGGAGAGGAACCTCCTAAGAGGGTGACAGTGATCTCAACCGCTGGATCCGGCTCTGTCATAAAGTCCTCACTTCTGATAGACGGAGATAAACCTGCCGGCTCGACTGTCACACCTGGAGAGGATCCACATGATCCCTTTGATGATCTGAAGGAGGGGTCTGTATACTTTTACAGACCCAGTTGGGGTGTCCATTTTAATGAAAAAAAATGGAAGGATGATTACTGGAAGGATGATGGCTGCAATAACTACTCCCAGGATGAAGATTCAGCTTTTGCAGACATAATCCTCTCTGGAAGGCTTAAGTTCACAGCTGCCAGCTCTGATTCATATCTTGTAAATAAAAATGGAAATAAGGATTTTCTCGGGGATGGGGACATTGTTGAGATCATACCTGTCAGTTATTATCGTGACCATAGCTCCTTTGGCCATGGAATCAGGATATTCAGAGTGCCAGGGAAAGGCTGGCAGGTCAGTGCAATTCCAAAGGATGCCTTCGAGGTCAGGATCGATTATAAGAAATCTGATAAAGATAAGAAATCTGATAAAGGAATCTATGATTCATGGATCACTGGATCTGATAATTTTGAATCCAACCTGAGCCTCACCAGTGGATCCTGGGTTCCTGTTGGAGAACCATATACAAGACTTGTAATCAGTGACAGGTTGGTCAGGGATGGAACTGATTCATCTGAGTATACAATCTCGGGTCTCAGGCCGGCGTTCTCTGATATGATGGTTCTTGATATCTCTGCAGACGGTTCTGTTCATTTTATGGGCAGTGCCTCAGAGGTGAAAGAAGGTAATGCTGTGATCTGGTCCGAGTGAGAGATCTCCGGGGTTATTATGCAGGATGACTGTGCCATATCAGAACTTCTTGGAAGTATCTTCCTGATCCTCATCATAACCTTGGTTGTCGGAACAGCCACTGTCATGTGGCTCTCACAGGGACCTGCCGAAGAACTCCCTGTTTTCCTGCCTGTTATAACAAATGTGAATTCAACAATCTATATCGAGCATGCGGGGGGTGATTCGCTTGAGAAGAGTGAGTTGCTGGTCCGGGTCAATGATGTTGATGTAACTGATCGGATCAGTTTTGAAGAAGACTTTGAAGGAGACTCCTGGGACATTGGTGAAAAACTGGTCTATAACTCCTCCCCTGAGCAGGTACCGGTAAGAGATGTGCAACTGATCTACAGGGGTGCAAGCCGTTCTGATGTCCTTGCCAGTCTCTCCTATGATTAGATCATGCCGACTTTCACAGTTCTGCCTGTCACCCCTACTCCAGGCACCCCGATACCGACTACGCCCATACCTACCACGCCTGTACCGACCCAGCCCCATCTTGAAGGCCGGATTCACTTGCCGCCCCTCTCGAAGGGATTGCCCCCCTGGGAGTGCAGTTCAGTGACCAGTCTGTTGGTGGGATCACCAGTTATCACTGGGAGTTTGGTGACGGAACTGTCTCAGACCTGAAGAATCCCTACCATCTCTATCTAAGTCCAGGGACCTGCACAGTCACCCTGACTGTAAGTGATGAGTAACAGAGTGGCACTCTGAGCAGGCCAGATTATGTATCCATGAATCAGGCGTCTGTGGGCGGGTTCTGGTTCCTGGATGAGGGTTATGGCAATTCTGTTCAGGATAGATCTGGCAATGATAATGATGGCGAGATCAGATCAAAGGGCAATAACCCCATTATCTGGGTGCCATGTTCTGACAGGACTTGCCTGAGATTCCATATATCCAAAAATCATGGTCAAACTGTTGAGATCCGTGATGACTCTACTCTTCGGCCTGAAAATGCCCTCACAGCGGAGGCATGGGTTGATCCTGATTCCGGGTCAGACTCACTGATTGTCGGGAAAATCCAGAAGAACCAGAAAGACGGCTTTGGCATTGGAATATCATCTGACAGATGGTATGGCCAGATCAGTATGCAGGATAGAACATATCATGAACTGACTGGAGATAATATTCATCTGGATCAGTGGAGTTATCTGGTGATCACCTATGATAACAGCACTTTCAGAATATATCTTGATGGTGTCCAGATGAACAGCATGCAACTTTCAGGCGAAATCCTGTCAGAAGATGTGCCTGTATATATCGGTTCAGAATCAGACCAGGATTGGTATTTCGAGGGCTACATCGCCAACGTCGGAATCTGGGGGCATGCATTCACGCCTGAAGAGGTGGCAGCACGTTATGACTCCTGGCAGCCTGCTAAATGTCCCTGAGCCTTTATCTGTTAAACCATTTCTTCTTTTTCTTGACTTTTGACATTGAGACTATATCTACCAGATACTTCTCCTCGTTACCAAGGCTTACGACCCTTTCATCGCTCTCTGCCAGTTTCTCTATATTTAATTCATATGAACCCGGGCTGAGAACACGGATGCTCTCAACACGATCATAGAGTTCTATTGGCATATCAGTCTCATCTATGACTTTCAGAGGCTCTTCTCCGGTTTCCTTTGCAATCTCTTCTATAGTCTTCTCTTCAAGGACATCCTTATTCAGGTCACTGTCCCGTATATACAGGAACTTCTTACCGCCACAGTTTGGACATCCTTTTAGTATACCTGTTGAACCATCTTTGAATTCCCTTCCACATTTCACGCACTTATGTGCCATGCCCCTGTCACCTTGACGAGACCCATGCACTGATGAGGTCTTTGTCCTTTTTGATAGTCTTCAACTGATTGGCCTGTCCAATTACGGTCATTCGTGTATTGCCACCTTTCTTGCCAAGCAATCTGTCAAAAAATCCTGGCTGTGAGCCATAATTTGATTTGTTGTCGCCTGCATATGTCTCGATCTCAATGCCTGTGAAACCATCAGGCGATATCTCCCTCATTGTCACTTCGATGAGTCTGCTCTGCTCATCAGGACTCAGACCTTTTTCAAGTACTACGATGTTGCCTTCCATCACATCATCGAGAATCAGCCTGATCTTCTCCATTGTTGTCAATCTTTCAAGACGATCCGCAGAAATCAGGTCAATTTGTACACCCTGTATCATTGCAATCACCCGAAGTATTTGATCATATTTTCGTAGAGTTCTTCGACATTATTTCCTTCAAGGCCGGATGCTGATACAACCGGGTGTTGTGGGAATGCACTCCTGATCCGCTGTGGCGAGGCATCAGGCAGGTCAGTTTTGTTGGCCACAATTAAAATCGGGAGATTCCTGCTCTCGATGATTCCAATCATCATGATGTTGACCTGCAGGAATGGATCCTGTGTGGAGTCCAGCATATATATAACCCCATCAATATCCTCACGAAGCCAGTGCATTGCCTCTGCAACTCCCTCAGTTGCCTCACGTGCACGCTTTACTGCCTCATCCTTCTCAAGGCCATACTCAAGGAACTCTTTGTAGTCTATCTGTGTTGTTACACCTGGAGTATCTACTATATCAAGAGTCAGAGAGTTGCCCACTGAGTTGGTGATCACAATTCCCTCTTTTCGGCGGGCACGGCGTGTCTCATGTGGGATCTCACTTACAGGCCCTACGGCATCGCCTGTCCAGTCTCTGACAATCCTGTTGCAGAGTGTGGTCTTGCCTGCGTTTGGAGGTCCGTATATTCCGATTCTCGTTTCGCGTTTGTTAAAAAACGTCTTTAATAATCTTGAAAGTTTAATTTTTGTCCAGCAGAATAAATCCATATGTCCATCCTCGTGGTATGAGAACCCGCATCTTCTTTTACTATATTTTGTTTTGACGAATATATCTTTATTGATATGGAATTTTCATGTATTTGGATATATCTGAACTTGCTGCGCGTCACCATCCTTTTATAGTGCTGACTCATATCAACCGTTTAATGCCCCTTTCTCCGGCAAGATAAGAGAACAGCCGGCAGATGTGGTGATCATGTGAGTGAGGATAATATGGGACCTATCCACTTTGAGACACGTGTGCCCTTGAAAGAGATCATGCGTCACAATCCGACAACCACCGGGATGGAGTCAAATGTTGCCCAGGCGGCAGCCAAGATGTGCAAAGATGAGGTGGGAAGTTGTATTGTACTGCATAACAACATCCCTCTGGGTATTATTACTGAGCAGGATCTCAATTGCAAGGTTGTGGCAAATGATCTCATGCCGAGCAGTGTATATGTTAGTGAGGTTATGAGCACCCCTCTGATTACTATCAATGTAGATGAGACTGTTGGTGACGCTGCCCATATGATGATCGAGAATAAAGTACGCCGTCTGCCTGTTGTTGATGATGATGAGGTCGTGGGTATAGTTACTGTGCGTGATCTTCTGAATATCTCCAATGAGATGAATGAAATCATGTCAGAACTGGTGTTTATCAACCGTGAAGCTGATCTGCAAATGGGCTTATGTGATGGCTGTGGCAAGATGTCTGATGATCTAAAAAATGTTGACGGAGCGATGCTCTGCTCTGGATGTCGCATGGAGGAACGCCTGATATGAAGGTCGTAAGCGACCTTATGAGTTCAACCCCCTCTGTTGGAATTGATGACTATCTGACAAAGGCCCGTAAGATACTGCGGGAGGAGAACATACGGGAGATCTATATACAGGATGCCAGGAATGCCCTTGTAGGATACCTGGATATAACTGATGTACTCAGGATAACTGATACTAAGTCCAACATCACAGTAAAGGGATTTTGCAAAGATGCAGCAGCTGTTCTGGCTGACGCATCACTTGAAGAGGCTGCCAGAGAGATACACAGAACAGGTACAGACAGTGCGGCAGTAACAGGAGATCATAATGAGGTGCTTGGTGCAATACTGCTCTCAGATATCTTTCCTGTGCTTATCGAGCGCCATGATCTGCGAGGTACGGTCGGGGAGTTCATGAAGAAGGCTGTCATCTGTCAACCTGAGGATGACCTCCAGAAGATCTACACACTGGTTATTGAGAACGGGTACAGGGCCTTCACAATTGAGAAAGATAATGTCCTGTTTGGGGTTGTCTCAAGAAGTGACATCCTGCGCCATGGCCGGGTGCGCAAGTCGCTTGGAGCTGTTTCAGCAACAACTCCCGTGGAAAGGATCATGTCCACGCCTGCGATTGCAGCCTACATGGAAGACTCGATTAGTGATGCGGCAAAAGTGCTTGTAAAACATGATATTGGTATGCTGCCTGTTGTGAACTCTGATGGCAGGGTTCTTGGAGTTCTAAGCAGGCAGGAAGTTTTGAATAGTTTTTTTCAATAGGATGGTTTCTGATGCACGGAAATGAACAAAACCAGAAACAGGGTGACAGACTCCTGAAAATGCCTGGAAAGTTAGAGAGAGGCCCATTGGATTTTAAATCACGGGTCTCTGTGAGGAAGGGTGAGATCATGGCAGTCGCCACCAGAGACGTCATATCAGTGCCTCCCACTATGAATATAATTGGTGCTGTCAGGATGATGACCAGTCATGGATTCAGGCGTCTGCCGGTGACTGACCCCGGCACAAATAAGATCCGTGGCCTTGTGACTGCCGGTGATATAATCAGCATGATGGGGGGCGGGAGTAAGTACAACCTTGTACAGGTGAA